>Ga0067045_1027375_pt1 | contig 191389 bp, 183 predicted proteins | sample TerdegcTABiofilm_FD_59184 | JGI IMG/M metagenome (GOLD analysis project Ga0067045, IMG submission 59184) | Combined Assembly of (Gp0054472, Gp0054536) Wastewater bioreactor microbial communities from Singapore -Terephthalate degrading...
TCGACATCACCAAACATGAATTTGAAGAAGGCATCGTGTGGGTTGGTTATATCACTCATATTAACCTCCAAATCACATCACATTTTGGACCAATTCAATTATACCATATTTGACAGGAAAAATTACGCAACGTAAGGAAGAAAGAGCAAATCAAATTCTAATTCTCCTCTCAGATGCACATGGACTTATGTAAAGTAAAGAGAGCCTGCACAATTGATGTTTGAATCGATGTGCAAGCTCCCATTTTTGTTTTAAGATAATATGATTCAATCTATTGGAACAAATTGACTTTTCTCCGCTCCACAAACTGGACAAACCCAGTCATCTGGCAAATCTTCAAATGCTGTACCTTTTTTAACTCCTGAACTCGAATCTCCTGCATCTGGATCGTAGATGTAACCGCATACACCGCATTTGTATTTCTTCACTTTGTATCACCTCCTTTCGAATTGTGCCTATTACTTTACTTCAAGCTATTTTAAGCTGAACCTCTCGAACCTATCTTTACTTGCTCCACATATTGGGCATACTTCTGGTGGGTTTGGCCTTGCACAAAGGTAGCCGCAAACACGACAACGCCACACAGGTATGCCGCCTTCAGCGTTTTGTGCTTCTTGCTGTGGTTTTTCACTTTCTTGCTGTTGTTTTTTGTTGCGCCTCTCAGGTATAGAACCACTGAGTTGTTCTAACGTTACATCTTTTGAAACATAAAGAGCGCAGTAGCATCGTCCATATTCAGCCAAATCCAAGTCGCGATAGTCACATGGACAGATGATGTCCAAATCTGCTTGTCTACTGCCAGAAGTGAGCCTGCAAGGGCAGAGCTGGTATCCATACCTTTCTTCATTCGTGAGTAATGATTCCACTATTCCCAACGTGTATTCTTCGTCTGGATTCAACCTGTAGCCAGATTTCTCGGTTTTTGCTTTGAGGTCTTCGTAGTACTGTCTAATCTCTTCCACCGTGAATTGTCTCATGCACCCATCGACTCCAGCGTTCTTCTTATATCTTGTTCTCTGAAACCTACGATAACCGTTTCGTTGTTTATGATCAACGTTGGGAATGCCATCTGAGTAGTCCAATGAGAAAGTTCCTCCTCAATTTCCATTTCCTCATCTTTGGAAAGAAGATCCACATCCACGTAACTGTACTTTACATTAAGACTGTTGAGTAATGCTTTGGTCTTCTTGCACCATGGACAAGTGCTCAATGCATAAAGCATGATACTTCCAATATCTTTACCTTCCACTTCTCTTATTTCCATACGACATCTCCTCTCTTTCAAGTCTCTTAAGCACCTGCCACCAGCTTGGATAAACCAACAGCGTCTTCGAGTGCAGATGCGATATCTCTTGGTGCTGCAGCATCACCGATGATAAAAAGTTGCGAAATTTCATCTTTGAGTGCATCGTAGAGTTCATTGTTTGCTTTCTTGATACCGACTTCGACGACTGCGTTAACATCGTCGATCTGTTCTTGCGTTCCCATAAATATGTTGAAAAGCGTCACCTTACCATCTTTCACTTCTGTGGGGACTTTCATGGGATGGGTCTTAAGATTTGCATTGCCTGCGAATCGTTTGAAGTAATCCAAAAGTATTGGTGCTGTTATGTTCTGGCCGTTGAAGAATGCAGGCGTAACCCAATGGACCTGTTTGCCTTGTTTCAAAAATAGTTCAACGACTGATGCACCTTCTGTTGTAGAGTCGTTATCCAGGACTAAGGCAGCGTTTGCTTGAACTTTTCCATTTATTGCGTCAATCGTATTGTAAAATTCCGGCCTGGATGTTGTAACTGTAGATCCTGTTGCTATTATTACTACGTCTGGGTTTTCAGATAGTATCATTTCTACTGTCGCTTCTTCTCCAAGTCTGACTCGAACGTTCGGCAAAATTGAGAGCATGTACGTAAGGTATCTGCTAACACCAGAAACTCCTCTTCTGCCTGGTAGAGAACTCTCCCATTTAACTCTGCCACCCAATACAGTGTCTTTTTCAAATAGGACAATATCGTTACCACGTCGTGCAAATATTTCTGCCGCTTTCATGCCTGCAGGTCCACCGCCAACAACAACTATCTTCTTTGGAGTTTCGGTTTTCTTGTAAAGTATGTCTTCACCGTATTCTTCCTCATGACCAGACGTTGGATTCTGCACACAACTTATGGGCAGGTTTTGCAATAACCTTCCCATACACTTTTGGTTGCATGCGATACATCCCCTTATCTCATCTGCTCTTCCTTCTTGTGCTTTCTTTGCCCAATAGGGATCTGCTATCAACGTCCTTGCCATACCTACCATGTCCATGTAGCCCTTCTCGAGTGCATTTTCTGCCATCGCTGGCCAGACGATACGACCGTTACCGATCAGTACTTTACCGGGAATGGCTTGCTTTATACGTGCTACGTCTGGAAGCAGAAAACCTTGAGGTACATTCATCGATGGTACGAGCATGTCGATGCTTTCCCATGTGCCTGTATCGGTACTGATGTAGTCCGCATACTGTACAAACATCTTTGCATATTCGATCGCTTCGTCAACGCCATAATCTCCCGGGACGTATCGATTGATATCAAGACGTACTCCAAGTGGTACATTACCCAATTTCTCTCGTATCTTTTGCAGTATCTCCACCACTATGCGTCCTCGGTTTTCCAAAGAACCGCCGTACTCGTCCTGTCGTTGGTTTTTCGTTAAAGAAACAAATTGTCCCAATATTCCATCGTGTGCAACTTTGAGCTCGACACCATCGAATCCAGATTTCATGAGTAGCTGTGCACTATAGACGAATGAATCGATCAGTTCGTGTATTTCATCCAAAGTAAGCGGCTTTGGTATCTCTCCAACAGTCAAATCTGGAACGTCCGATGGTGCCCAGAGTGGTCGAAACGTTTCGACACTTTTCGTTTGGTTTCCCATGTGGGAGAGTTGAAGGAAGATCTTGGCACCATACTTATGGACTTCATCGACCATTTTCTTGAATTTCTCTACATTGCTTTCCAAGTAGCCTGCGATTGTACTCGGAAACAATCCTGAAGGATGAGTTATGACACTTGGTACTACTATTAGACCTGCACCACCTTTTGCCCGCTCCACGTAATAATACATTGTTCTGTTTGTAGGAGCGTAGTATTGATCAGCGTAAAGTGGTAGATGTGGTAAGAAAACCACTCTGTTTTTGATTTCGACGTTTCTAATCATTATCGGTGAAAAAATCATTTTGAATGCATGTTCTTTAGTATTTTGGCTGACTTTTTCTTCCATTGAAACACCTCCTTCCAATTTACATTGGATTTTGTTAAATGTTGGTAAAAAACCAACAAAATGGAGAGTCAACTGTCAGAAAGGTGTAAATTGGCACTTATGAATGATCATCTCCCTCCGTTAAGTGTGTAGCGAGGTGAAAATTTGTCCTCTGTCTTCTGGTCTATCTCTATCCGTATCAGGTTATTTGATCAGATTACCATTTATCTAATATTATATATGGTCATTTTTCATTTGTTGTGTTAAATTATACCATATAAAGTATAGATATTTTCCATGAGTTCAGTCTTTCCATTTGTTCCACGATATGGAGATTACTAACAGTAGGAACCCAAAGAGTACAATCGTTGGCCCCGGTGGTAAGTCAAAATAGTAAGATACCAAAAATCCCAACAGCGATGAGATGAGATTGAAGTTTATGGCTTTGAATATTGCTTGTTTCAAGGAGTTGGCAGACATCTTAGCAAATACGCCGGGTAGGACAAGAAATGCACCCATGACGATAACACCTGCTATCTTGAGAGCAGATACGACAACAAACGATGTTAGAAACAAGATGGACAGTTTTATCGTATTAGTGCGTATACCGTAAAACTGTGCCATGGCTTCATCAGAAATCCAGTACGAGATTTTGTAAAGGTTCGCAAAGACTGTAATACCAGTGAGTATCGTTACTGCTACTAGAAAGTACAAATCTTCTTTCACAACCATCAAAATGTTCCCAAATAGATATGATGTCACATCTGTTGTGTATCGTGGTGATTTTGAAAAGATGATGACACCAATTGACATAAATACGGGAAGTAGTATCCCTATTGCCGTACTTTCACGAAGAGCCTCCGATTTGTTTAGTCGGTATATGAGGTAAGCAAATACGACAGTTGCCAGTATCGCCCCGAGAAATACGTTGAAGTTGGCAACGACGGCAACTGCGACACCTGCAAATATAGCGTGCGAGAGTCCATCGCCTATGAATTCCATCCCTCTGTAAACAATTATCGGTGAGACGATACCTGTTGATAATGATACGAGCAGAGTTGCGATGAGTGAGTATCTTAAAAATTCGAAGTTTGCCAGGTCATTTATTATGCCCATTATTATCACGCTGCTTTCTGTCGTTTCTTGCTTCTGAATGTGTTTGATTTTTTTGATGTTCATGCTCTACTTCGTAGTGGTCGTCGGAACGTATCCATATGTCGAACTCACCAAATGTTTTTTTAATGTCTTCTATGCTCATGCTTTCCGTTGGTCCATGGCAATGGAGTGTTTTGTTTAGGCACATCACATTGTCGCACTTTTCAAATATGAGTCCTATATCGTGGCTTACCATCAATATTGTTATGTTCTCTTCTTGCTTGAGCGAATTGAGTAGGTCGTAAAATCTTGCTTTTCCCATCTGATCAACACCTGCTTCTGGTTCGTCTAGTATCAATATATCTGGCTTTGAGATTAGCGCACGTGCAAGTGCCGCTCTTTGAAACTCGCCGCCGGAGAGTTTACCAACGAGTTTTATACCAAATCCCTCGAGCCCAACCTCGTTTAATATAGAATCGACTTTCTCTTTCCAATTCTTTTCCCTTCTGATCGGTAGTCTAACGAAGTCGTAGACGTTCATGGGAAATTCTCTGTTGAACGATGAGAGTTGAGGTACGTACCCCACTGTACCATCTAGTACTACCATTCCTTCATAGTCTATAAAACCGAGTATAGCTTTAATCAAAGTGGATTTACCGGCTCCGTTTGGACCGATGATTCCGGTGAAACTGCTTTTTGATATCTCAAATGAAATGTCTTTCAATACTTCAACTTCTCCAAGCGTCACAGATAAATCCTTTACCGCAATTATCTTCTCTTTACTATTTCTCACTTGCTCCATTTACTGCCTCCTTTATTACACTGTAGGCTTTGTTGAATAGGTCGGTTATACTCTGGCTATCGACTCCAAGTGGGTCTAACACGTAGTATTTTCTGTTCAATTCTTTTGAAATCGTATCTATTGAAGAAATATTGAATTGTGGACCTACGAAGATGCCCAATAACTTCGATTTCTTCGAGTGTGTGATGATGTCCTTTATGTGTGATATCGTTGGTTGCTTATCGTGCCCTTCTTCAACTGAGAGAATCTCTATACCGTACTTTTTGAATAAATAGAAATAGGATGGATGGTCCAATACGACAACAGAATTTTTGTATCCACCGAGTAGTGAATCAAATTTTTTTGAAAGTGCCGATAATGATTTGATCAATGCGGTTGCATTTTCCCTGTAGATTTGAGCGTTTACACTGTCTACTCTGATTAGTTCATCTCTTATCGAAGGCACGATGTACTGCGTCAAGAAGTCAAAAGATAGCCAGATATGCGGATTTACACCTTCACTATCACCGTCGTCATGGCTAATTTCCGCTTCGAGCATGGTATTGGGAATCTTATCACCAAGGTATAGCACATTCTTGTATCCTTTTAGATATGCGTTGTCAAGTCCCAACCCATTGGCGATGATCAAATCTGCCTTTGAGAGTGCCTTAACGTCACTGACGGTTGGACTGTAAGAATGTGGGTCAGCACCAGGTTTTACAACCAGAGATACCGTTGCCTTACCACCAGTTATGTCTTTAACGATGAGATAATAAGGGTTGATCGTGGTTGCGATGTTCAACGAGAATGTGACTGTTGAAACAGCGATTGTAAGAATAGATAGAAATATGGCAAATAGCGCTCTTTTTTTCATAGTTCTCTGTTCTCCTTTTGTGTTTTTTGTATTTTATTTTGAAGACATTCTTTGCATGTACCACTAAATAAGATGAAATGTTCATCTATTTCGATGCCCATGGTTTCTTCTAAATGTTTTTCATAGTCTTGTATAGAGCACTCGTAAAGAGGGAAGAGTCTCTCACAGCTGGTACACCTAAAAAAATGTTTATGTTCAGCTGAGGAGTAATAGTACGTGTAATGTTCCCACGTGAATGACTTTATCTCACCACTTCGAGTCAGAAAATCGAGGGCCCGATATATCGTTGGCAAGCTTATATTGCATTGTTTACTTATGCAATAAGCTGTGAGAGGTACCTCAGACTCCCTTATGATTTTAAGTACACTTTCCCTGTTTTTCGTAGTTCTCTCCACGACATCACCCTCACACAGATCTATTTTATTGATTTTACAGAAATCTATAAGAATTGACCAAACTCAAGACAAGGTCAAGGTGCGTTATGAAAATGATAATCATTATCATTTAAATAGTATATCACACTGTCATGTGGTGTGTCAATGCACTAAACTAATCGGGAGATTTTTTTCTATACCCCTTGACACATAAAATTGTATGTGGTATCATGATTAACGGCACATGTCAATGCGCCACAGAGGTGACCTGGTAGCTCAGCAGGTAGAGCACCTGACTTTTAATCAGGGGGTCGCGGGTCCGAATCCCGCCCGGGTCACCAGAGTATAGGTGCGAGAGTGGCGGAATTGGCAGACGCGCTGGACTTAGAATCCAGTGGGACTGATAATCCCGTGAGGGTTCAAATCCCTCCCCTCGCACCAAAAGGAAAGATATGTACCTTAGCAAGTTAGATGAGCGGGTGTAGCTCAGCGGTAGAGCACTTGCTTGCCAAGCAAGTGGTCGCGGGTTCGAAACCCGTCACCCGCTCCAGATTTTTAGTATTCTCTTTCTACGTGTGCGGAGCACAGTTGTGCTCCTTTATTTATGGTCTTTTGTCTTCTTGTTTTTGCATTTTCAAATGCGCAAATTATGTTGACGAAAGTTCGAATGTGTGGTATAATATATATTGAACGTTTCATAAAAGATGACAAAATTCAGTGAGCCGAGGTGGCGGAATTGGCAGACGCACATGGTTGAGGGCCATGCGGTCGTTGGACCATGCGGGTTCAAGTCCCGCCCTCGGCACCAAGAACTTAAAAAACAGAGCGCCCGATCCGGGCGTTTCAGTTTTTTGGTGCGGATTTGTTTTTGATGTGAACGATTTTGCACTTTCGGATGTCAGATAGTATAGGATGGGAACGTTGTTATATATGTAGGAGAAGTTCAATCGAGGGGGCGAACGGTTTCGACGGGGGTAAGCCTTCTCGGGAAGCGAGCCGAGGTTTCTCACCGTCCTCGTAAAAAAACGGTGGGAAAAAGTTAAGTGCCAACGATTACGTTCCAGTTGCTGCCTAATTAGATAGACAGCCGTTCTCTACGAAGGTTGGCTGACCTTTCGTAGCAGGGCGCGACAAAGTCAGCCGAGTGGTCAGAATGTACCTCACGTTCTGCACCGCTTAGACAGTGGGGTTGGTCGGTCTAAAGCCTGTCTGTGGGCGTTAGACTGACGAGATTCAAATCACAGACTGCGCTCGGAGAAGCCCGTGGAGACTTGCTTTCGGACGCGGGTTCGATTCCCGCCGCCTCCACCAGAATGAAAAAAGGAGCCTTTTTGGCTCCTTTTTTCATTGGAAAGTATTATCTTTGCGACTCGTTTAATTGTCTTAATTACATTGCGTGTTCGTCAGTTTGTACGTCTTTCTTCGACCAAGGCCCTCTGATAGGCTTGTCTTTTGTTGCTTCTTCGAGAGCGAGTAGTCTTTCATACCTTGCAGTGACATATTGCTGAAGTTCATCTATTATCTCTTGTGCATCAGGTTTCTTAAGCAGAGCGTTGAATCTTCCTTGTGACTTTATGTATTCTGAGACCGGTTTTGGATCTTTTATCTTCTTCGTTACTCTGTAAACTCCTCTTTCAACTTCGTAAAGTGGCCAGTAGAGTGTTTCGACTGCCAATTTGCTTGTCTCAACTGCTTGATCGTCTGCAACTCTCCAGAATCTTACACATGCGGAATGTGCTGCTATGAATGATGGTCCATCAAAAGCGAGTGCCTTTTCTATCTTTTTCATGAAGTCAAATGTATCGGTCAATGCAACCGTTGCTACGTATACATTTTCGTGTGCTGCCATGATTTCAACGACGTTCTTTTTCAGTTGGAGTTTACCAGACATCTTTTTGCCAACTGGTGCCGTTGTTGTATCTGAACCTGGAGGTGTGGAACCGGACCTTTGGTTTCCAGTATTCATGTAACCTTCGTTATCGTAAACGATGTAGATGAATTTATGGCCTCTTTCAACTGCTCCTGAGAGTGATTGAAGGCCTATGTCGTACGTTCCACCGTCTCCACCAAATGCAAAGAAGGCTAATTTTTTGTCTGCAGGAATTTCTCCGCGTTTCTTTGCAGCTTTGAAAGCTGTTTCAACACCACTGATTGTTGCAGAGACGTTTTCAAATGCGTTGTGTATGTATGGAACATTCCATGCTGAGTATGGATATATCGTTGTAGAAACTTCGAGACATCCGGTTGCTAAAGCTACCACAGGTTCGTAGCCATTTGCTATAGCGGTCATGAGAGCAATTTTGACTATAGTCGGAGCGGCACAACCGGGGCAAAGTCTATGTCCTGAGGTGATTCCAGGATTTTTGTCGTAAAATTGTTTTGCAAGATCAATTGCGCTTAAGGGCATTTATCACACCTCCTTATTCTCTGAGTCCAAGGTATCTTTCTTCGTCGACGATGAGATTACCGTTAAATGCGTCTTCGAATGCTTGTCTGATATGATGCGGTGTTATGTCTCTACCACCGAGACCATAAACATAACTTCCCATCTGTGGTTTCGAGGCTACTTCGTAGATTGCTGATTTCACTGACTGGTAAAGAGGAGCCTCTGCACCAAACGACGCGGATCTGTCAAGCACAACTACTGCTTTTCTTCCAGTGAGTAACCTCTGATATTCTTCCTTTGAGAATGGTCTGAACATCCATGGTTTCAAAAGGCCAACTTTCTTGCCCTCTTTTCTTAATTCGTTTATCGTGTGCTTGATTGTACCTGCCGTGGAACCAAGTGCAACCATAACATATTCTGCATCGTCGAGCATGTAACCATCTACAAGGTCATACTTTCTACCGGAAATCTTTGCAAATTCTTCTGCAATTTCTTTGAATACTCTTGGTACGTGTTTCATTGCTTCAATTTGTTGGCGCTTGTGTTCGAAGTAATAGTCGTACATATCGATCGACCCGTAGGTAACTGGATTTGAAGTATCGAGAAGTGGGTATATTTTCTCTTGCTTTCCTACGAAATTCTTGACCAATTCATCGTCGAGCGTTTCGACAACTTCAACGCCGTGGGAGATGATGAATCCATCGAAGTTTACCATGACTGGTAATCTAACATCTTTATGTTCAGCAATTTTGTAAGCCATCACCGTAAAATCGTATGCTTCTTGAGCATTTTCAGCCCACAACTGTATCCATCCACTGTCTCTTTCTGCCATTGCGTCACTGTGATCACAGTGAATGTTGATTGGGCCAGAGAGCGCCCTATTCGCAACTGCCATGACTATTGGTAACCTCAAAGATGCAGCTATGAATACTACTTCGTGCATGAGCGCAAGACCAACTGAAGCTGTTGCCGTGAATGCCCTTGCACCGGAAGCTGCAGCACCAACAACCGCACTCATCGCAGAGTGCTCACTTTCAACTGGTATCATCTCTGTATCGACAACACCATCTGCAACGTACTTTGCGAAATACTCAACAACTGGAGTCTGTGGTGTAATTGGATATGCCGCTACCACATCGGGATTTATCTGCTTCATTGCATAGGCTACTGCCTCTGCACCTGTAATTGCTTGCTTTAAAGGCATTTTCGCACCTCCTTACTCTTCGACGAAATCTGTTTCTGGTTTCATTATGATAGCTTTCTTCTCATCTGCTGCTGGTTGCTTCGTCTTTGGATCGATGTTCTTTGGACATACGTTTGCACAAAGTCCGCAACCTTTACAACTGTAGTAATCGAATCCCTTCATCTTTGGTTTCCCATCTACGAGTTCTACAACTATAGATTGATCAGGACAGTATAGCCAGCAAAACATACAATTTATACAATTTTCAGATTGGAAAACTGGCCTCAGCACGCGCCATGTTCCTGTCTGGTACTTCTTTGCGCTTCCTGGCTCAACTACAAGGCCACCAATTGGTATATCTTTCCAACCTTTGAGTTCAGCCATTGCATATCACCTCTTCATACCCTCTGTGAAGGGCCTTTATGTTCTTCTGAACAACTGCTTCTCCAAATTTCTTTAAGAACATGTCCCTTATCTTGTCCTCAACGTACTTCAATTCAATAACACCGGTAACTTTTGCAACGGCACCGAGCATAACGGTGTTTGGTGTTGCCCTTCCAAGTTCTTCGAGCGATATTTCCGTTGCCTTGACTGTGCATACCTTTCCTTTGAAACCTGACTTCTGTCTCACCCAATCCACAGGTTTTACCGTGTTGACTATGAGAATAGTTTTCTCATCAGTTCCCGAGAGGATGTCTGGATTTCCAAGAAGTGTATCATCGATAACGACTACGAGATCCGGGTTCTCAACCGAGGAGTGGAGTAGTATTGGTTCGTCGGAAATTCTGTTGAATGCTTTCATTGGTGCACCTGTTCTTTCTGCACCATACTCTGGAAAAGCTTGTACATATTTGCCCATGTCAAGTGCGGCCTCCGCCAACATTTGCGAAGCACTCTTTGCACCTTGACCAGCACGTCCATGCCATCTGATCTCAAAAAGGTTTGCAGGCACTGTGTTTACCTCCTTTCGGATTATGAAGTTCTAAGAAAACTTTATTGTGTAGATATTCACAAACGCTACACAGATAAATAACAGATAAATATAAGATTATTTCAATACAACTCCCCGGGTTATTCGTTAACCCGGGGGAGTCTTAATTTACATAAACCTTAGGCTATCTGAACTTTTCAACTCAAATCTTTAGATACATCTTGTAGTCGGCATCAGGGAATATATCGTCTACGTACTCTAGCCTCTGTAACTCCCCTACGTCTATATTACCACTGTTTAGCATATCGTACAAGTCCAAAAATCTTTTTATGTGAGTTTTCGTTCGATTAACCGCATAATCTACACTCGTGCGTGTTGTCATTATGAACGCCCAGTCACTTGATTGAGCAAGTAGTAATTCCCTTACCATTTGATTGAGTACCCTGACTTTCAATGGATCTTTTTCTTCAACGTAACGTTTTGCCATGTCTGTCATGCGCTCTACCATTTCATGGAGATGGAGGTATATCCAATCGTTGGTGCCGTTGAGCCATACTTCGTTGTATCCATTTGCTCCCCAGCTTGATGCAGCCGGTGTGAGTATCTGTACTTTTTCTATCCAGTCTGCTACATCGCAAGCTCTCACAACTCGAAGTTTTTGACTATTCGCTGCTTCTCTCATGAAGTATTCTAAGAAGAGTGGTCCTTCGTACCACCAGTGACCAAATAACTCAGCGTCGAATGGTGCGACTACGATTGGCTCAAGCCCCTCAAAGATGTTCAGAAGGTATTCAACTTGGGACTCCTTTTTCCTGAGAAAATCTCTTGCATGTTCATGCGCAACACCTTTTGCATCGTCCACGTCGTAGAAATCTTTTCCATCGAGTGGCGTCTCTTTAGATGTGATTTTATGGTACTTGATGCCGGTATTCGTCCTTACTCCACTTGGATCTATGTATGGTCTTATGTAGTCGTATTCTCTGTCAAAACCGATATCTCTGTAAAATTCTCTGTAACGTGAGTCACCGGGATAACCAATCTGTGCACTCCAAACTTGCTCGGAACTCTCCGGGTCTCTTGCAAATGCAAAGACGTTGTTTGGCGTTATGACGGGTCTATAGACACCGTACTTTGGCCTTTCGTCGGCATACCAAAGACCGTGAGAATCAACGAAAAAGTACTCTAAACTATATTCTGCAAGATATTTGTCAAGTCCGGGGAAGTATGCACATTCTGCAAGCCAAATGCCGCGTGGTTTGACTCCCATGTGTCTTTCGTACGTTTTCACAGCTTGTTCAAGTTGTGCCCTTATCGCTTGTGGGTACTGTTCCATGAAAGGTAGGTAACCATGCGTTGCATTGCATGTGATTATATCTATGTAGCCCTTTGACATGTATTCTTTGAAGCCATTTAGTATATTTCGTTGGTAAACATCTTTGAATATGTACAATGTGTCTTCAAACTCGCTTAAATAGTATTGTGCCATCTTGTGTTTCGTTGGATTTTCTCTTTCTGTTCTCTGTACTTCCTTTTTAGATAGCTCTATGAGCTTTTCGAGCCTCTTCTCATATTTATATTGGAGATCAGTGTTTGCAAGCATTTCCATCAAAGGGGGCGTGATGGACATCGTGAGTTTTGCAGGTACTTTGTCTTTCTCGAGATTTCTAAACATCCTCAAAATGGGAATGTAGGTCTCGGTAATTGCTTCAAATAACCACTGCTCTTCCAAGAAAAACGTGTACTCTGGGTGATGTACGTACGGTAGATGTGCGTGTAGAACGAGCATTATCTGTCCGCGTGGCATATTTACATCCCCTTCCCACTAAGTCTTGCAAAGCTAAAACTTCCGGCATTTGAGGTACGAAAAAGACTTTCCAGACCTTGTACAGATCCAGCAACCCTTTCTATAACAGGTGTAAGCATACCAGAAGCAGGCATAACGATTCTTCTGTGCTTTCTCAAATCTAACCATCTCTCACGTGTCGATTGGCTTGGTGAACTTGTCGGCATCATGCAAAGGTTAGATCTCAGTAGTGGTATGTATCTTCCATCGACATCGTAGTAACCGATCTCACCAAGATAATGTGCACCAGGTACTGGGACGTTCAAATAGTAATTCCTGATACCTAACACATCGATACCTATTTCGAATGTTCTGTGTGCATTCGTACCGTTGAATTCGATGTAAGTGATGTCATACACTCTGAGAACGACTTTACTGATGTTGCTTGATTTGATGAGGCTTGCATTTGCATCTGACAAGTCCCAATAAAAGTACATCCACTGCGGATTTATTGGCATGGCTACGAGCTTATCTTTTTTGTACGAGTCTGGAATCGTTATGTCTTCTTTTGGTGGTAGTTGCTGGGATTGATCAGTAGATTCTTGCATCTGCGATGTTGCAGAGGATATGGATTCGACACTTTCTGGTTCAGATAGTTTTGCTCGTTCGATGTACCTTTCTAACAATCTCCTGACATCCGCTTTCGTCATCTGCTTTCTGACAGATAATCCAAGTTCCTTTGCCTTTGCCTTTAGCTCTTGTATCGTCAGGTCTTGTTTCAACCACTCTTGAAGTTCTTTCCACATAAATTCACCCCCCAGGTTTTAGAGTTCAATATCATTATTTATTATTATATGTTAGAATTGAAAGTTGTGAAGTGTTGTAATGATACAAAAAGGTCATGTATTTCACTATAAAGTACTGCTATAGTCTATAGATGTAAATAGCGGCATAATTACAAAATTTGAAAAAGTCGTTAACGTTGTATTTACTAAGTGACTATTCTCACAATTCAAACAATTAAAAAGGGAGACCCTTTTCGAAAGATCTCCCAATTTTTGTGATATATATTCAGCAGAATCAATATGGGAATTCATCTGAGAATTTGTTAAAGTATCCGTCGCAAGAATTCTTTTGTTCGAGGTTTTTGTGGATTTTTGAGTACTTCTTCAGGCTTACCTTCTTCCTCCACAATCCCGTTGCATATGAATACTATTCGATCAGCAACATCTCTTGCAAATCCCATTTCATGCGTGACAACAATCATTGTCATACCACTTTCAGCCAATTTTTTCATGGTGTCGAGCACTTCCCCAACGAGTTCTGGGTCCAGTGCAGATGTCGGCTCGTCGAAGAGCATGACTTCAGGGTCCATCATCAACGCTCGAGCTATCGCAACACGTTGTTTTTGACCGCCCGAGAGTTGTTCAGGGTAAGCGTCCATTTTGTCGACCAATCCCACCTGAGCGAGTAGTCCTTTTGCCTTTTCTATCGCTTCGTTTTCCGGCATTTTTTTAACTTTTACAGGTGCCAACGTAAGGTTTTTCAGTACGGTCATGTGAGGAAACAAATTGAATAGCTGGAAGACCATGCCTATTCTTGCTCTCAATGTGTTGACGTCGAGTTTTTCCACATCGATGCCTTCTAAGTATATGTGACCATCTTGATACTCTTCGAGTCTATTTATGCATCTGAGGAGTGTACTCTTTCCACCACCACTTGGCCCGATTACAACTATCGCTTCGTTCTTTTTTACTTCCAAGTTTATACCTTTCAACACTTCCAGATTTCCAAATCTTTTTACCAAATTTTCTATCTTAATAGTTATTTCTTTCCCATTTTGATTACCTTCATTGCGCAGTAAGTCAGTCATGCTGTAGCCATCCTCCTTTCGATGTATCTAACAATTCTTGATATGACAAACGTCATTAGGAAGTATACGAAGGCTATGCCGAAGTATATGGAGAATGTCTGGAATGTTCTTGATATGACGAATTGTCCGCTTCTCATTAGCTCGGAAACACCGATTACTGAAGCGAGTGAGCTATCTTTTGTTAATGTGATGAATTCATTTCCAAGAGCCGGCAGTATGTTTCTAAATGCTTGTGGGAGGATGATGTACCTCATTGTCTGCCAATGTGTGAGTCCCAAAGATCTGGAAGCTTCATATTGACCTTTTGGTATCGACTGAATTCCTGCTCTGACTATTTCCGCTATGTATGCGCCACTATTCAAACCAAGTGCCAATATCGCAGCGGGATACGGTGCTAGTTGAATACCAAGTTGTGGTAGGCCAAAGTATATAAGGGATATCTGGACCAAGAGAGGGGTACCTCTAAGAAATTCGACGTATGCTGTACATGGATAGCTGATCAGTTTTATCTTCGATAATCTTCCCATACCTATGAATGTACCGAGTATGACACCTATACCTACGGAAAAAGCTGTGAGTTTCAAAGTCTCCCATGCACCAAGTAGTAAAAACGGAAAGTTTTTGAACAACTCCATCAATGCATCCACACGTGTCCCACCTTTCAGCAAATGTTATGTGTCTGTATTTACTTTAATAACTTTTGACAAGAGCATCAAAAAAACAATGCCCCCACGTATATGGGGGCAGGCAAATTATTCGAACCACTTATCGATGATCTTGTTGTATGTGCCAGATGACCTCATGATGTCGAGTGTCTGGTTGACGAAGTTGAGGAGTTCCTTATTTCCTTTCCTAACGGCGACACCATATGTCTCGCCCGTGTCAACTATTTTACTGACGATGAATTTCGGGAATTTCTTTACGTAAGCCTTCGCAGGTGCTTCATCCAATACAACGGCATCTACACGTCCGTTTTGTAGTTCAAGGAATGCATCTGTAAATCTCTGGAATCTGACAACTTCAATGCCCTTTACATCGGTGGTTATCAGATCACCCGTCGTTCCAAGCTGAACAGCTATCTTCTTACCAATTAACTCTTCCAAGCTCTGTGGCCTAAAGCTACCATCTTTTCTCACAACTATTGCTTGGTTTGCCTCAAAATATGGTTTTGAGAAATCAACTACCTTAGCCCTATCTTCGGTGATCGTCATTCCAGCGATTACCATGTCTATCTTGCCTTGTTGGAGTGCAGGTATTAAACTGTCGAATGGCAAACTCACAACCTCTACTTTGACTCCCAACCTTTTTGCAAGTTCATTCGCTATATCGAGGTCAAATCCAACGATTTGGTTCGATTCATCAACGAACTCAAAAGGTGGGAATGTCGGTTCCGTACCGACAAGCAGTTTACCTCTCTGTTTAATCTGTACAAGTGTCTGAGAAAAACTAAAAGTTGCAGCAATGATCAAAGTTAAAATGATCAACGTCTTTAAGTACTTTTTCATCCCAAATCCCTCCCCTTCAGATGTTGGTAAAAAGTTGAGTAATATTCTACTATTTTGCCAAAGTGAGAAGATTAAAATTGACTAAATCTGTCCATTCACTACCCAAGAAAATGTGCCTGTTTCCAGTTCGTACAATCCAAAGGCGTTGATCCAGTTTGTTGCTAATCCAGCCCCTACTTTCCAATCGCCTGTACATGATTGACCAACATAGACATATGGTAAACTTCCTAAAGGTATTGCCATATCGAAGTAGTATTTAAATGAGCCATCAACTAACTCCTGCAGACTGTTGAGTCCAAATTTGAACATGAAGTACCCGACATCGAATGCTTCTATGGAAAGATTGATAGATGCATCGAGAAAATCAGGATTTTCGACTAATTCAAATGCACCATCGGTGAGTTTCAACAAATTGTTTGGTTCGTAAGTAAGTTCAAATCTGCTCCACGAAGAGAAAAGGACTGATGTCTTATTGTAACTAGCAATACCTAACGCCACTCTGGGCTGTCCATAGGTTGTTAAGTCTGCTATGGTTTCAAAACTCGTTGTAGTTGCATTTACCGAAGCAAAGATTCCTCCCAAGTTTATACCTGCACCGACGTATACATTAGAGTCAAATGTGAACTCTGGATACGAAGTGTACGTTCCTATAGATGCATTGATACCCATCAGATCAAGGTGTCCTTCCAATCCAATCGAGTAAGTCCCATCTGAAGCTGGTAAGAGGATGCATCTAAAAAAGTACGGCTGGGCAACTACGCCACTAGGGGTTTCAACGTTCAACTGTGTAAACGAGACGTTCGCTAAAGCAACTGTGACGACAATTAATACGAGAAAAATGGTGGCCTTTTTCATCTTGAATCCCTCCTTTTGCAATGGATTACGTAGTTCAAATATGTGTTTGGATGTAAAATTTTTGCTGAGTCAATTATCAAATTCGTTCTATCTGCGTGAGATCTCCAATTTCCATGAAGAGTTGGTCTATAGATTTCAAAAATCCAAGTCTATTGAGTCTTATGTCCTCTTCTTCCGTCATGACGAAGACTTTATCAAAGTATCTGTCGATGAATGGTCTTAGCTTTATGACTTCTTCCAATGCTCTTTGATAGTCGAGATGTTCTAGTGCCTCCAAGGCCTTAGGTTTAATTTCTATGAACTTTTCAAAGAGTTCTTTTTCTTCGCTTTCCATAAATTTTGCACTGTCAAATTCGGTGGAGTTATGTTTTTTAGATATATTGTGCACTCTTTCGAATCCCACTAACAGATGCTCGAATTCCTCGCTTCCCACCAATTTGTAGGTTGCATTTGCAGCGAGTATACCTCTTAGTGGTCTTGTCCAAAGGTGCTTCGTAGCACGAGCTATGTCGTATCTGATCTTTGAATTGTACAATTCATACCTTGTCTCAAAGAATTTCAGCAATTCTTCTGAAGGTTCTTGTTTCAAAAGTTTGCACGCATTCTCTATCAAGAGTTTTAAGTCAAGGTCCCAGGAGAATTTTTCTACTATGGAATATATGTCATCTACCTTACTTCTAAGGCCGTATGGATCTTTCGAACTACTCGGTATGTTGCCTATCACGAAATTTCCAACAACTGTATCTATTCGATCAGCTATACCTACAACGGCACCTTCCAACGTTTCCGGTGCACTTGCATAGTGCTCTTGTATTCCCCATGCAACGTTCCTGTCTTCACCATCTTTTAGTGCATATATCCTACCCATCACACCTTGCAATTCTGGAAATTCGTATACAACATGCGAACTGATATCTGCCTTGCAAAGATTAGCTGTCCTTATTATTTTATCACTTATCTTATTCAAATCCAAAACCTCGATTATCTTTCTTGAAAGCTCTATAATCCTCTCTACTTTATCGTACAACGTTCCAAGTTCCTTTTGGAATACGATATCTACTAATTTCTCGTTGAATGATTCCAGTTTGACTTGTATGTCTTTTTCGTAGTAATATCTTGCATCTTCAAGTCTTGCATTTATGACTCTTTCATATCCCTTCCTGCCGTTGTCATCTACGTCTGATGGCTTGTCGATGAATGAAACGAATGTATCTGTTATTTTACCGCCTTTGTGGACTGTAAAAGACCTTTGGTGATGTTTGATAGTCGTTCTTATGAGTTCTTCTGGCAGTTGCAAGAACTTCTCCAAGAATTTGCCGGAGATTAGCTTGGGATACTCGGTCAGTATAGCTACTTCGCGTATCAATTCTTCATCCTTGTCGATTGTGAAACCTTCCTTTTCAAAATCGCTAAGTTGCTGATGTATGAATTCTATCCTTTTTTCGATCTGTGGTATAACGTAATATTCGTTCAGCTTTTCAAAATACACCTTTGATGAAGAGACTTCGAAGTAATCGTCTTTAACGAATCTGTGCCCGTTGGTCTTGTTAGACGACTTGAGGCCAAAGATTTCCATCGGTACGATCTCACCATTGAATATTGCCAAGATGTGATGTGGAATTCTCACAAATTCGTACTTACCATCTCCCCAACGCATGGGCTTTCTGAATTTCAAAGTTGTTATAACTTGTGGTATGACTTTTCCCAATACTTCTTTTACGCTCACTCCGTTTAGGGTCTTGCTTATGTATACATAGTTGTCAATGATTTTGACATCGGAAAGTGCTGAATCGTTTGATTTTAAAAATCCCAATAGTGCCTTTGTTGGTTGATTGTTACCATCAAATGCCACATTCACCGCTGGACCTTTCTTTTCTAACATTCTGTCAGGTGTTGTCGTTGGAAGGCCATTTAAGACGAACCCAAACCTTCGTGGCGCAACGAATACTTCAAATTGTTCAAACGATATGCCCTCATCTGCCAATGCTTTTGAGATATTTTCTCTCAACTGACTCACTAAACCATCCACTTCAGTCGTTGGGAGTTCTTCAATTCCGACTTCAAAGAGAAACTCGTTCATTTTGCATCACCTTCCACGTTCGCTGATTCACTTTCGATGAACTGCTTTGCACACTTACTCGCCATCGTTCTGATATCTCTGATGTAGGTCTGTCTCTGTGCGACGCTGATTGCGTTTCTCGCATCGAGTAAGTTGAATGTGTGCGAACATTTGAGCAGTTGCTCGTAAGCAGGGAATATCAAACCCTTTTCTATCAAGCTGTTGAATTCTTGCTTGTACATGTCGTACAACTTGAATAGTGTATCAGTGTTTGCCACCTCAAAATTGTATATGGAAAATTGTCTCTCGTTTTCTTTGAATAACTCGCCATACTTTACATCTTCATTCCACATAACGTCGTACACGTTGTCGACATTCTGCAGATACATTGCAATTCGTTCTACCCCGTAAGTTATTTCAAGGGGAATCTCTTTGAGCGAGATACCACCAATCTGCTGGAAGTATGTAAATTGCGTGATCTCCATCCCATCGAGCCATACTTCCCAACCTACCCCCCATGCACCAAGTGTCGGTGATTCCCAATTGTCTTCTACAAACCGTATATCGTGTTCTTGAGGCGTTATACCAAGTGCCTTTAACGATTCGAGATAAACTTCCTGAGGCCTTTCAGGATGTGGCTTTACTATGACCTGATACTGGTAAAATCTCTGCATCCTATTTGGATTCTCTCCATATCTTCCATCGGTAGGTCTTCTGCTTGGCTGGATGAATGCAACCTTCCACGGTCTCTTTCTCAGTACACCAAAGAATGTAGATGTGTGGAATGTACCAGCACCCATCTCCATATCGTACGGTTGTTCCATGAAACATCCCTGTTTGGACCAGAAATCATTTAGTGACTTTATCACGTCTTGCAAATACACAAACGTTCCTCCCTTCTTACTTGGTTTCTTGGCCATTGAACTTGCTCATCGGTCAATGAATATCATAAGTCCTTAGATGATTTATCGATTATTATCGACTATTTATCATTATACGTTCTACACACCGAATATCTTTTCTAGCACGTAAGCCCATATCGGTAAAGTAAAGAGCGATAGTAATGTACTTAATGCAACGGTTACGCCAGCTTTTGGCATGTCTTCTTTCTTGAATGTGTTGATCACCACAACGCTATTGACGCCTATCGGCATTGCAGATTCCAATATGAAGACCTTTGCCTCGAACGGTTTCAAAATGAGTGCAAATGCGACCATTATCAGTGGAATTAGTACCAACCGTTCTGCACATAGTATCAAATAATGTGTCAAATCACTCTTGTCAAACGATATTTTCGAAATCGAAAGTCCCACTTGTAGTAACAAAAACGGGATTGCCATATCCCTCAGCCAGTTGAAACCCGTGAGGATACCCGTTGGCAGCGCCTTATATGAAATACCCATCAACCCCAATATCCAGCCTGCTGCTATAGCGTATACAAATGGTAATTTCAGCACATTTTTCCATTCAAACCGTCCGCGAATCATCGCAGGCAGAAATGTACTACCAAAAAGCACGCTGACAAACGAGTAGACAACACCAAGTGCCAATGCTTGTTCTCCCCAAAGTGCGAGTAATACAGGATAACCAAGATAACCGGAGTTGACGTATACATTACCTGTGAAGAAAAGTTCTCTATCTTTCTTGTGCAACCTTGAGATCAAGAATGATACAACAAATAGTATTGCGAAACCGCCGCCAAATTTGAGGAGTACATCGATTGAAGGCACATAATCGTTTGTAAATGTGAATGTGACCAACGGTGCCATCAACCATGTGGCTATATCATTGACTATGTTGATGTCTTTATCTTTGAATATCCTCCCGTAAATATATCCAACAAATATCATTACGAAAGAAGGTAAGACCGCATTAAACGCCTGACTAATCAATGTAATCTACCTCACATTTGATTAAGTACGTGATTAAGTACGAATAGAATACTCAAAAAGAGAATGAGAAGTTCAACCCGGTTGTTAATGAGAAATATGGTACGTCGTTTCCCAGCTGAGGTTTTAAAAATGGCTTTTTCACATAATCATCAGCCTGCGTTAGGACAGATTTATTCCATATGTAGCCAATGTCCGTTGATATGTTAAAAGATAGATTGAGTGGAAGTGTAAGAGTATAGGTCAAATTACCAATAAGCCTGTGTTCGAGCACCGAGTCATCCAAGAGATGTGTGCCAGATATGTAAGTGGTATCACCATTCCAAGCGTTTATCGGTGACCTCTCGCCGAGCACCACGTATTCGACGGTGGCAAAGAGCCCTTTGGGTGCAGTACTCTCGTATTCGAGCCTAAATGCGACATTGTTCTCACCATATTTATAGCCTGTATAGAGCAACTCAAGTGGTAGAATCATATCGTTCCCATCGGTTTGTTTGTAAAGAAAGTCAGAATAGTAAGTATATCCGTAAAATTGTTGATTCCCACCTTCTGCAGATGGCTGGAATGTGTATTTCGTTGCACCTGCGTTGTAGAGTGCGAGTATGCCAAATGGTGTATTTACTCTCCCACCGAGTGACCATGCAATCTTGTCTGGATTTTGATAGCTTTCTGGATGTAGAAACCTGTTTGCATTTATATCATCTATCAATATCTGTGCGTATGCATACTTACCATTGTCTGAGTAATCCAAGAAAAATCCGGCAACGTAATTTGCCTCGCCTAATCCTTCTGGATATGGTCTCCCATTGTCGTTGACGTACTGAATGAAAAATCCGGGAATTGGGTTTGCAAAGTATTCTAAATCGAACGTTTTTCCGACGTATATATCTGCTTCCTGATAGCCGAATCTGAAATTACCGAACTTCGTTGCGTAGACTTTGTAGTTCATACCCCTGTATTTTTTTCTCAAGTCTGTAGTAGTGGAGGAATCTAGTAAATTGGTTAATTCTATCCACCTAGTTGTATACAAGAAATTATCATCTTCGAACGAGAAATTGATGGTATTTCTCGGAAGATCCATCGAAGATATGAAAAGTGAATAGGGGCTTTCAACTTCATCTGAGAGATGCATCTTCCCAAATGTAACGTTGGCATTGCCGAGATCTACGGATATACCAGATGAACCCATTGAGAAGTAGAATCCCCCATAGTAACTATCGGAAAAAGAGTCGTTGTACAGTCTATCGTTTGCCGCATTAAGGGAAGCTAAGAATTCAAATCCTTCTGCTTTGTACGAAAGTTCTGCAGACAGCAAGAAACTACTGTAAGAAATATCTTCGTTGTATATGCTGAACAAGTTATCACCAAAATTGTAATTTGCTGACAAGTCTGCGGTTATCGAGAATATCTGCACTGGCAAGATCACCACGAACAATAAAAGGATCGAAAAGATCCAAAAATGATAGGTACCTGAGTTGAAAAACCCTTCCGTTCTTGTCCTTTCAAGTCTCATTGCTGATTTTCTCTCTGCCATATCACATTCCCCTTGTGAGTAACTGTCTTTACTTCTGAAGGTATGTTGACACCCGCATTGAATGCTTCCAATATTATGTCTATCGGTAGCGATGTTTCAAACCATATTTCTTCGATCTTTATCTCTTCCCAACCACGGTCTGCAAATCTTTGAATGATCTTCTCAACCGCCTTTTTATACCTTTCTAAGTCAAGCTGATATTTTTCCATATCTACCACCTCCGTTTAGTCTTCTCTTTCAAATTCCATTTTCCCCAAGTGGGCTCGATAATATTAATGATATTGATAATAGTTAACAACAGATGCCTATAAGATGCCCATAAAAACTCATCGAAATAATAGACATTCATCTGAGCAATTTTATCACAATTTACAAGTTTTGTCATACCTTTTGTCATATTGCTTTGTGATATCCTGACCAAAGAGTTTGTGGTAGAATATTTACAAATAATAGATTGAGTTGGCATATTATGGTATGTGGTATAATAGCATATGAAATATGTCAAGAACTAACGATATTTTGAGTAATATGCACCTAAAGACGATTGGAAGGCGAATTTGATACATGAAGAGTGAAAAGAAGAGTTCTTCAACTTCTTCAAGATCAAGATCAACAAGACCAATACTCATATTAAAAATAATCCTGTATATTTTCTCTCTAATCATTGCAGTTTTCAATTTTGCGGTTTTCTTGATCATATTTGTGCTGATAAATATTCCACTTATCAGGAAGAGTGTCTTTGGTAAACTCGCACTGGATCCAAGGAAGAAGACTTGGGAACGTGTAGAGAGTAACGAATACGCAGATAAAAAGAAGCTCGATATATTCTTTCCAAATCTTGAACAATTGAGACTTGAAAGTCCAAAAGGCGTTGTGCTCTTTGCACACGGCGGTGGTTGGATCAGTGGTTACAGACGTCAACCGAACAATGTCTCTTGGTACAGATATCTTGTTGGTAAAGGTTTCATCGTTGCTACGATAGATTACAGTAGAGGCTACAAAGCAGGGATAGAAAAGCTTATCGATGAGTTGTTGGAGGCTGTAGAATATCTTTCAAAGAGATTGGAAGCACTTGGGATTGATAAGCAGATTTCTCTGATTGGACTGTCGGCAGGTGCGCATTTGGCTCTCCTGAGTGCATCCAGAATTCCTGATAAGATAAAGTGCGTTGTCTCATACTATGCACCATGTGATTTGATGGATATATGGAAGACACCATCTCTCTTTGCACGCTTTTCTGCAGTCACGACGTTGAAACGTTTACCCGGAAGGTCTAAAGAAATATACGAAAAATATTCTCCCATAAACAACGTATCTCCTGACTTCCCACCAACACTTTTAGTCCATGGTTTGAAGGATCAGATGGTACCATACACTTCTGCTGTAAAGATGTTTAAGGCACTTTCTCAAGTTGGTGTGAAAGTAAAGTTGCTACTGCATCCATACGGTGATCATGGTTTTGAATTCGTGTTGAAAGATAATTATGCGGTAAGAATTTTGGAAAAGACCGCAGATTTTCTGGAGGGTAACCTATGGTAAGTTTTGAATATAAAGGCAAAGTTGAGGACTTTACGCAAGGTTATATAATGAAGGCTAAGAAATTTAGAGGTGTGTACGTAAGATTCAACACTCTTTACGAAAAACCCGCAAAAGGTACGGAGACCGTTGAGTATTACATGTTTAATCCAAAGGGTGATCCAGTCGGCATACTCTTCATTTTGCATGGATTGGGTACATCTAACATCCCGTTTCTACTGTGGATGGCTACGCACTTGGCTGACGCAGGTGTGAGAGTTATCTTTCCAATTCTGCCTGGAAATTTTACAAGAGTTGCGGATAGTTCTACCAGCGGCAAAGATTTCTTCGATACAGATGTTGATAACGCAACAAGGTTTTGGGAACAATCAGTAGTCGACGTGCTCAGCATCATAGACCATGTGAAGAGCCAAGGGTTATGGGTTGATAACGCACATATGTTTGGCTTTTGCTTGGGCGGAATGGTCTCTGTGATGATAAACGCAATCAGAGATGACTTCAAGAGAACTATCATGATGACGGTTGGTGGCGAGATGGCAACTTTGATGTGGCACTCACCTACACTCGAATATTTTCGAAAAAGCGTGGAAAAGATGAAAGGAACTGGAAGAATCAAATATTCAGTCGATGATATGAGAAAGATGAAGGAGATATTCAGAGAACAACTTGGACAGATAAAAAGATTTCAGAGTGTCGAAGAGATGCAAAAGAGTGATATACATCCCTATTTGAAACTTGATCCCATTGCATATGCGCAGTTCGTTGACACCGATAAGATAATATTCGTAGAGGCGCTCTTTGATAAGGCACTTCCACTGAGAAGTAGAAGATTGCTCTGGGAGGCACTTGGACGACCAAAGAGATACATCATCCCAAGTGGACACGTAACTTGGCTGCCATTACAATTCTTCGTTGCAAGGTTCATACTGCAGAACATGGGTATCCGAGAGTTCAAGAAACAAATGGAGGTACTGAAGAAGATAGAGTACGAGGAGAAGAAATGAAAACGGAGTTTTATACAATGCCCATTAGGTATAATCTTAAGGTATAATCTTAAAATCTAATTCTAACTCCTTCCAAAAACGATTATTTATGCTTTTTGTTAAAAATTTCAAACAATGATTGATCACCATATCACTATATCACTGTAGATCACTTTAGGCATACCGAACTCAAAGGTATGCCGTTTATTTTGTCATAAGCAAATATCGTGCCACCCTCATTTGAACTAAGGCAAACTTAAGAATATGTAGAAAACTTGAGAAAATGAATGACTTACTTACATAGGAGCGTGCAAAGAACGATAAACGCAGCAAACAAATAATATCGGTATTACATGTTAAAGAGTACATTTTGATATAATTCAATCGATACCGGTAACGTTACCAGAAAAAAAGAGAGAACAGAGATTCAACAATTGCTACAAGCAAGTACAGTATGGGAGGGGGGAAAGTATAGGTAAAAGGTATAGGTAACGTTGACATTTGTTGTATGGTTGCTGAGTGGTACGGGAATAAGAAGAGATGGAGAGGAGTGGTAAGAATGAAAAGGACAGTTATTGCGATTTTAAGTATGCTTATTTTGATAGGATCTTCGTTAATGCTGTTTGCTGAAACAAAAACAATCACCATATGGGCTTGGGATCCGAATTTTAACATAGCGATAATGCAAGAAGCTGCGGCAAGATACCAGAAAATAAATCCAAATGTAGAATTTGACATCGTAAGTATGGCAAAGGCTGATGTCGAACAAAAGCTCAACACTATATTAGCTTCCGGTGTAAAGACTGCACTTCCTGAAATAGTGCTGATCGAAGATTACAATGCCCAGAAGTATTTGCAATCCTATCCAGGTTCATTTGCAGACCTCACGAAACAGTTCAATTATTCGGAATTTGCACCTTACAAAGTAAAACTCATGACACTAAACAACAAAGTCTATGGTGTACCATTTGATTCAGGAGTTGCTGGTTGGTTTTATAGAAGAGATTATTTGGAGCAGGCAGGTTTCAAGGCATCAGACCTTGAGAATATTACTTGGGACAGATTCATTGAGATCGGTAAAGTAGTCAAAGCGAAAACAGGTAAATATATGATAGCTGCTGATCCATACGACGGTGGCTTAATGCGAACATTACTTCAATCGGCAGGTACATGGTATTTCGATAGCAACGGAAAGCCATACATTGCAAACAACCCTGTACTTAAAGAAGCAGTAAAGCTTTACAAGGAGATACGAGATTCCGGTATTGCCAAGGAAGTTTCCGGATGGAATGAATGGGTTGGCTCGTTCAATAATGGAGATTCAGCTTCTGTTGTTACGGGAGTCTGGATTGTTGGCTCTATAAAGGCAGAAAAGAGTCAGAGTGGAAAATGGGGACTTGCACCAATTCCAAGAATGAACATTAAAGGTGCAGTAAATGCATCTAACCTCGGTGGCTCAAGCTGGTATGTGCTTCAAAACAGCAAGAATAAAGATGTTGCAATAGATTTCTTGAAGAAGATCTATGCACGTGATTCAAGCTTCTATCAGAAAATACTTGTTGACAGAGGAGCAGTTGGCACTTGGTTGCCAGCACAAAACGGATCTGCATACAAAGCTAAGGATCCATTCTTTGGAAATCAGTCAATATACACCTTATTCTCAGATTGGATGAAGAAGATTCCAAGTGTTGATTATGGAATGTTCACTTACGAAGCAGATGCTGCAATCATGGCTGTAATGCCGGATGTATACAGTGGTAAGATTTCTATTGACGAAGCTTTGAAGAGAGCTGAAGAACAATTTATAAATAGCACTAAGTAAGACAATGTTTCTTAGCCGGAAAGGCAACTGTGTCTTTCCGGCTTTTTAGTTTCTTTTATTTCGATGGTAAGGAGGAAGGATTGTATGTCTAGACAGCACAAAAAGATAGGGATAGAAAGAGCTTGGAATCGATGGGGCTGGATATTTATAAGTTTGATACTTATTGGTATCGCAGTCTTTATCTTCTACCCTATAGTATATTCTCTATATCTCTCAACTTTCTCAACGAGGGGATTCTTAAAGACTTTCGTTGGCTTTGGTAATTACATACGCTTATTACAAGATAGTTACTTCATTCTTGCCCTCAAGAATGTACTTATTATTTTAGTAGTGCAAGTTACAATAATGCTCTTTCTATCACTTATATTTGCCACACTTTTGAATGACCCAAAGTTGAAGTTCAAGGGTATATACAGAACTGCTCTTTTTCTACCGGCAGTAACATCTCTCGTAGCCTACACCATTCTTTTTAGGATGATGTTTAGTAATGAAGGACTTGTTAATAATCTTTTGATGGCTATAGGGATAATCAAAGAGCCAATTAGGTGGTTACTGGACCCATTTTGGGCAAAGGTTACGCTGATTATCGCATTAACTTGGAGATGGACAGGTTACAACATGATGTTCTATCTTGCCGGTCTTCAGAATATCCCAGCGGAAATATATGAAGCTGCGGAAATTGATGGGGCGACGAAAACCACTCAGTTTTTCAAGATAACAGTTCCTCTTTTAAGGCCTATAATACTCTTCACAACTATAACTTCTACGATAGGCACGCTACAGCTTTTCGATGAGCCAATGAATCTTGCTGCCGGTGTTGTCACCGGTTCAAGTGTCGGGCCTGGAAACTCATTACTGACGCCGTCTGTCTATATATACAATGTTTGTTTCAAGTACTCACCGAATTTCGGATACGCATCGGCAATCTCATACGTCATAGTCATGATAGCTGCAGTCTTAGCCTTCATACAATTCAAGGTGGCGGGTGAGCAAAAATGAGTAGAAAATTGAGATATACATTCATATATATCTTCCTTACAATTTCAGCTTTCATATCTGTCTTTCCATTTTTCTGGATGATAGTAGGCAGTACGAATACATCTGTTGATGTAATTAAAGGAAAACTTACTTTTGGGAATCAACTGACGGCAAATTTAAAGAGCTTGTGGGATAATTACAATTTGGGCGGAGTACTGCTCAACTCAATAAAGATTTCAATCTTAGTTGTGGTTTTTTCTTTGATCGTTTCGTCGATGGCCGGTTACGGATTTGAAATGTATTCTTCTAAAGCTAGGAACAGAATCTACTCAATGATTCTAATCACTTTGATGATTCCATTCGCGGCACTCATGGTTCCTCTATTCAGGTTGATGAACTTCTTGAACTTGATAGACTCGCACTGGGGTGTTATTCTCCCGATGATTCCATCAGTTTTCCTTGTCTTTTTCTTTAGGCAGAACTTTAGCCAGTATCCAAAGGAAATAATCATGGCGGCAAGAGTTGATGGTGCAAATGAGCTCAGAATATTTTTCTCGATAGTCCTCCCATCGATGAGGTCAACGTATGCAGCTGCTGGTATATATGCATTCATGACAAGCTGGAACGCATATCTCTGGCCGCTTGTAATAATTCAGAGTGAGCAAAACAAGACAGTTGTGCTGATGATATCGAACCTTGCTTCTGGCTATACACCAGATTTTGGAGTCGTGATGATGGCAGTAGTCATCGCCACATTACCTATGCTTGTTGTTTTCTTCTCATTGCAAAGGTATTTTGTGCAAGGTGTACTTGGTTCAGTCAAGCAATAAATGAGCTTTAAAGGTGTTTGCTGGCAAACGATTGTTGTTGAATAATCCTACTCTTAGTACTCGCGGTATTATATATTGGGAAAGAAAAAGGGGCCCAGTCAAATCGGGCCCCAATTTTTTACTAACTTGCTTTATTTATGATTCATTCAGTTAGCCATCTATAGATGAGCTTTACGTAAATTTTTATGAATTTCTTGAACGATTCGAGCGACCAGTTTTCGTTTGGTTCATGCATGTGAGTTTCCTCACCGGGGAATGTTGCACCGTATGCAACACCGTACGGTACATTTCTTGCGTACGTTCCGCCACCTATTGCCAATGGTTCTGTGTCGTCTTTCGTCTCTTCTCTGTATATTTCAAGTAGCAGTTTTACCAAATCACTATCTTTCGAAACATAAAGTGGTTTGCTATAACTTGCACGTTCTACTTTGAAGCCTTTCATTGCTTCTTCTATTTGCGATGTAATCATGTCTACGTTGAAGAATATCGGATGTCTTATGTTTATGACTGCCTTTATCTCTTCACCATCGAGTTTCAATATACCCAAATTACACGTAAGTTCTCTACTCACATCATCGCGTCCTGAAATGCCCAGTCCAATTCCGTTGTAATCTTTCCCCAACCTCTTGTACAGTGTTCTTATGGTGCAGTTGTTTGGTCCAAGGTCTATCCTCGATAACAATTCCAACATACCTGCAGCTGCATTGATTCCAGCCGATGGATGTGCACCATGCGCAGACTTACCAAATGATTTGATTGTCACGTTATCACCATCGACTGCGCATTCATACTTGCATGCACTCTTGTAATTTGCCACCAAGTACGCTATCTCTTTTGCCTTGTCCGTATGCAAGACTGCTACACATTCTTCTGGTACGACGTTTGATGCGGTACCTGCCTTCAATTCTATGATCTTGGTTGAGTAGTCATTGCTCAATTTTTTCGATATGACATACGTTACGATTCCCTTTTCAGCAAAGACGAGTGGAAAATCGCCGTCTGGTGTAACTGCTGCATCTGGATAAGGTTGCTTTGTAAAGTAATATTTCAAGCAGAGCGAGCCGTTTTCTTCGTTTGTGCCGAACACCAACCGTACTCTATTTTTCGGATTATCAACTAATTCTGAAGCTATTTTTAATGCATACAATGAACCAATCGCTGGGCCTTTATCGTCCGATACACCTCTACCGTACATCTTTCCATCTCGGATAGATAGTTCGTAAGGATGGCTCTCCCACCTACTCAAGTCTCCTTCTGGTACAACGTCCAGATGTGCCAATATATCGTACAACTTTCCACCATTTCCATATTCTACATGTCCTGCATAATTATCCACGTTAACCGTTTCAAAGCCCAATCCTTCGGCAATTTTGAGTGTTTCTTCGAGCGCCTTAGCAGGTCCCTCACCAAATGGATAACTACCTTTAGTCTCACCCATTACGGAATTAATCTTTACAACCTTGCCAAGCGAGGTTAAGATTTCGTCGAAATATTTGTCTACAAGTTCGTTGATCTTTACATCGATACCCTTGTCTTGCATCTGCAATTCCCCCTTTTTCTTTACATATTTGATGAATTTGATGAAGATAGAATAATCAAATAGTTAGTGATATAAAGTGAATTCAACATTATTATACCACATATAGTCAATTTATATGTTTGATATTTGGTATTATGTGTTGATAAATTCTGATTGATCATTAACACATTGCATATGGAAGTATATGAAAAAAGTGCAGATATTCTTTCAATTTTCTGCCTATTTCTCTACCTGTTGAAATTGGAATATTCAAACCTGAAATTCAAACCCGAAAGATTAAGTCGTCTTCCTTCGCACAAGCTCAACTGGCAGCACGATATCTGCCAATGTACCATCTTCAATACTCTTTATTAAAGCCTTGAAAGCTTCCATACCGAGCCGCATTTTGTCTACACTGATAGTTGTCAATGGCGGATTCAATATAGAAGAAAATGGCAAATCGTCGAAACCAACTATCGCTATTTCATCTGGAATACGTACCCCAAGCTCGTTCAAGTACTTAATCACAGCATATGCATATATGTCGTTGTAACAGATTATTGCATCTATATCGATTCCCTGAATGGAGAGGTTTGAAAATGTGCTCTTAAAACTTTGGTATGCGTTTTCGAATCCTTCGATCGTTCGATAAACGTGCAAAGATACGTCAGTTTTTGCCTTTGCCTTTGCAACTGCTTTTTTAACGCCCTTTTCTCGCATTCTTGCTGCATATTTGTACTTCATACCGTTGAAGAGAAGGATGTTCCTCTTACCTAAATCTATGAGATGTGTGGCAGCTTTGTAACCGCCGTCTTCGTCGTCTGAGTAAATGTAATTTGTTTTGATACCTTCAAGTCTACTTCCCAATATCACATTTGGTATGTGCCTTTTCACGAGTTCTGCTATGTCATCGGTCTTTTGCTGTACTGCAGTTATTATTAGCCCATCGACTCGCCTTTGAAGCAACGTGTTTATGGCATTTACTTCGTTTTCGTAGTTCCTGTCGGTATTAACCAATATTATACTGTACCCATTCCTTCTGGCCTCTATTTCTATGCCTTTTACCACTTCTGCGTAGAACGGATTTGAATTATCCACTACAACGACGCCAAGTATCTTAGTCATTCTTGTCCTAAGCGAACTAGCTGCAGAATTCTTTGTGTAGCCCAACTCTTCAGCTATCTGAAGTATCTTTTCCTTTGTCTCTTTCCGTACATACCCGGTACCTGAAAGTGCCCTCGATACCGTTATAACTGACAATCCGGACTGCTGTGCGATGTCCTTGATTGTAATGAATCTTCTCTTCGTCACTTAAAATTTTCCTCCTCTATGCCCTTTACTTCTGTTATTGCGTTGTTAAGGAATCCTTTCCGCCATTCCTCGAGTCCTTCCGTGAACTCCATGCCAAGCCACCTTTCAATCATATCACAAGCTTGTTCGGGAGCAAGGACCCAACCGCCCATCGTCAGTACGTTTGCATTGTTTATTACCTTTGCCATTTTAGCTGTGTAACTTCCTTCCACTGCAACTGCGTATATGCCCTTGAATTTATTCGCGACTATAGACATGCCAGCACCTGTACCACATATGAGTACGCCACGTTCAAATTCACCCGACTGAATTTTCTTTGCAACTTTTGGTGCAACTTCATAAAATGGCAGCCAGTTTTCCAAATCTTTTGTTCCAACATCCTCTACGTAGTAGCCTTTATTCTCCAAAAACTTTTTGACTGCTTCTTTCAAGCCAAAGCCGGATTTATCTGCCCCTATAACTAACTTCTTCTCTTCTTTTCTTTCATCCATCTGTCATCACTCCTCAACTATGTTATTTCTGATAGTAATCTTTGTATGTCACTTTCTTGACTGATTCAAAACCAAGCCAATTCATCAATTCAATGACTTCCGCATCGTAGGTACCTTTGACGATTGGGAAGTGGTGTTCCAATTTGTTTATTAGTATCGTATTGACGAGATCTAATGCGCTTATATCTTCATCCATGAATCTGAGTTTACCAAGCCAACCTCTACTACCGTCGTAATCAGGTTTTGACGGTGAGTCAAAGAATTCACCAGTTAATACATAATATTTGTCAATATTGTTGCTTAATCTTGCAACTGTGACTGGCATATCATCAAATTTCATCGTTGTCACTGGTGCCATCGTCAACCATCCCTTTTCTGGGTCTTTAGGACCAGGGTTGAAGTGTTTTTCCAGCGAGAGTGTGCCAGGCTTTGCATAGAATTTGTTGCCTATCCCACAGTGCCAGAGAAATACTGAATTATCTTGCCTATCGAAATCCGACATGTCCATCAAGATAGCTGGATAATCTGCGATGTATTCCAATATCTTCATACTTATGAGGCTGACGATATCACCCTCGCAAACTGTTGTGCTCATCTCTTCGGATAGGAATGCGTAAGATGCACATGGTACCATCCCAAGTTCCGCTCTAAACCTTGGCCAGCAGCTTATCGCAAATCCATCGTAAGTGCCTTCTTCCTTGATTTCTCTAATTGTGTTGATAAGTGTGGCCATCTTCGTTATCGTATTCTGTGCATACATATCGCTTATTACATATCTCGATTCAATCTCTCTGACTGTATCTTTGATCTTTTCGATTGGTTGGTTGAAAAATCGTGCCTCTAAATCTCCGAATTCCATCTCATCTACGCTCACGTCTAGCTTGGCTTTAAGTACCCTCGGATCGTAGAACAAATTATCGAACCCAGGTGCTCTACCACCCACCAGTAGGAATTTTGAACCACGTATGTTCTTTATCGCTCTCAACGCCCTCACGGTTACCTCAAACCTTCTTTTGAACAGTTCATCATCTGGATAACCGTAGAACCATTTTGCATCTTTGTTTAGATAGAACATGAATCTATCAAGTTCGCTCATGTTCAAATTCATATTGCAAAATGAATTGAGCGGTAGTGGACCTGACTTAGTAGATTCCGGAACTGCCCACAGGCCTATGTATGCATTGAACTGTGCGAGTTCTTGGATGAGAAACCCCGATGAAAATGACGTAGATTGAACGAGTAATAAATCTACATTTTCTCTTTCCATCTCTTTCTTAGCATCTATTGCATCTGCTTTTGTGACGACAAAGTCTTTCCGGTAGTAGAATTCAAAATTCATTTCCTTCGATAATGCATTCAAACCATCGATCGAACGAGCATAAACTTCTTGTTTGTTGCCTCTATAATTCAGTTGTATTAGTCCTACAAGCCCTATCTTTAGCTTTTTCATGCCATATCACCAACTTCTTCGAATAATTTTTTCCAATGTGATGCATCTCTATAAAAAACTGGAGGATGTCCAAGTGGTGCTGAAACTTTGTACCTGCCGCTATTGTATCGTTCACCGCTCCACATGTGTATCCAAGCATCGGGTGGCAGTACAACTTCCCATTCTTCGGTATTTGGCTCTAACACTGGTGCAACGAGTAGGTCTTTACCAAATAGATATTCGTACTTGCACTCTTCTATGTTATCAACGATATTGTCCATTTTGTAAATGAGATTGAGTGGCATGATTATAGGTTCGTAGTCTTTGCAGTAGCTCTCAACGAGCGATTTGATGTAAGGTTTGAGCTTTGCATGTATATTCGACATCATGGCAAAGTGCAGTAGCGTTTCCTCATCTGAATCAAATTGCCAATTCTCATCTGGCCAATTTCCTTCATGCGTTCGCATAACAGGTGTGAACACCGCTTGTTCCGCCCATCTCATGAATAGCTCTTTTGTTCTCTTCGTCCAAATGAGTTCCGGAACGTTCTTTGCAAACGTCGTATATCCACCAATATCGGAGTGTGTTAACCCCATACCGGACATCGTCATTGAAAGTGCTGCGATTATCACAGAAGGTAATCCATCGTCTTTGGACCAATTGACGAGTTGATCTCCATGCCAGAACAACGTTGAGTATTTCGAGCTACCCAGTCCACCTGCACGCATGAAAAATGCGACATCACCGATCTTACCCGCCTCTTCCACTGCCTCTCTATTTACCTTTGCCCACTCTACAGGATATCTGTTGTGATATTGTTGTGCATCTGCACCGTTGTACAGCACTGCGTCGGTAGGTAAATATTCACCAAAATCTGCCATCCAACCGGAAAGTCCTATTCCTATCATATTCTGTTTGATAATACTCTTTATCCACTCTCTCGTTTCAGGATTTGTCAAATCAAGTACAGCAGCTGGAAATGTCGTTACAACCACGTGATACTCTGAACCATCCGCCCTCTTGACGAGTAAATTTCTTTTTGATGCTTCTTTATACAATGAGCCTTCCAATGCTAAGAATGGATTTATGTAACCGAGCGTCCTTATTCCCATCTCATCGAGTTGTGATATTGTACTTGGTAATTCTGGATAGAGCATACCATCGTATACCCAATTCCACATGAGTTGTTTTCCAAACGTCGTAACTCTTTTTCCCTCCCAATCTTGAATCCACATGCCCGATATTTTTAGCCCTTTCTCGAGTGCAGCTTTTATCTTTGGCATGACAACATCCGTGCCACCTTGTAATCCCAATATCACACCATCGTAGAGCCAATCTGGCAATGTTGGTGGAGTGTTCAACGTGCGTGTCAGCGCAGTGGTGACATCATACAACGAACTATATGAGCCGAATGATACTCTCTGTGGAATGTTGTGTATTTCAAGTTCGTGGAAATCTTTGTGAGAGAAATCAAATTCCATGTATGAGTAATCATACATTATGCAGTAATAATTTCTTGAAGAGATATACGTAGGTTGAGGAAGATACGTTGTCCACCAATCACCACCTGCGTTGTCTTTGAAATTAGCGAAGTGAGTTATCAAATCTTTCTTGTTCCTTCCAACACCTTGCTCAGAACTCCACAGTGGTACCCTCTTGCCACGCAAATTCAGATACGAATACTGTTCTCCGCAACCGTAGATTTCCTCATTTTCCAATGCTGGGATGTGTATCCAGAGCCTATTTAGGCCTTCACTGAAGCTTTCTATAATTATCTCCAACGTTTCTGGATAGTCGTCCGTATAAAGGAATGTACAAACCAATTGCTCACCGGAATCGGAGTAAAATTCGCATTTTAACTCATTTTGACTTGAATGTTCCTCTCGTAACTGTGATTTTGAGATGACGTTGTATTTTCTCAATGGAATCTTAGAGGCATAGAATTTTTGTATGTCGAAGTTCCCATGGTACATGGTGAAATCGTCTTCACCCCTTCCAACGTAAAATAATGGAAACTCTTGAGAATGCTTCAATAAAAAGTCGTTGCAAGAAAAGACAAGTGTATTTGAATCATACCTCACATTCAACTCTCTCACCTCTTTCGTCAATGGAAACAGGACTGGACTTTAGAATCCAACAGCTCCATTGCCTTTTCGTATATATCTTGGGCAGTCATGTGGTATTTTTTCAGTAAGAAATCCGTGGTGCCTACTTCACCAAAGTGGTCTTGAACGCCAATTCGTCTCATTGGAACAGGATAGTTTTCAGATAGCACTTCTGCAACGGCACTTCCCCACCCATTTATTATACTGTGATTTTCAGCAACCACTATTCTCCCAGTCTCTCTTGCCGCCTTTATTATTGTTTCTTTATCTATAGGTTTGAGCGTGTGCATGTTCAATAGTCTGACACTTATTCCACGTTCTTCAAGCATACGTGTTGCGATCATCGATTGACCAACCATCAAACCTGAGCAGATGATCGTTATATCGTTACCATCTTTGAGGGTAGCAATCTTCCCAATTTCAAATTGCATGTCTTCATCGAAGAATCTTTCCTTCCTTCTTCTGTACACCCGTGTGTAAACTGGTTTTGGGTGGTAGATTATCTGTTCAAAGAGTGATTTAAATTGAATTGCATCGGCAGGTTCCACAATGACAAAATTCGGCAGAGTTCTCATTATACCGGCATCTTCAAAGCTCATGTGAGTACCACCGTTCAGTTCAGCGGTCACCCCAGGGTCTGTGCCCATGAGTTTTACAGGCAAGTCTGCGTAAGCGATCGAGATCGTTATCTGATCAAATGCCCTCCTTGTTGAGAATGGTGTGAATGTGTGGGTAATTGGAATTAATCCCACATTTGCAAGCCCCGCAGCTATGCCCATCATGTTGGCCTCTGCCACTCCGACATCTATGAACCGTTCTGGAAACAATTCCTTGAATTTGAGTGTTCCATCGGACCTTGCAAGGTCTGCGTTGAGCACAACGACTCTTTTATCCTTACTAGCCAATTCGAAGAGTAATTGACCATACACATCCCTGAGTTCCCTTTCATCATAAGTGGGCTCGAGCTTAGAATCCATCATATCAACTCACTTTCCTTTCTCAACATTTCAACGGCTCTCTGCCATTCTTCAGCACTCATTGACATGTTGTGTGATGTCACTTTACCTTCTGCAAAGTACGCACCTTTGCCTTTGATTGTGTGAAGTATAATCATTGTGGGTTTTTCAGTTTGTGATTTGCCTTCCATCACTGCATCGTAAATCTGCTCCACATTGTGACCATCTACTTCGATCACGTGCCAATTGAATGCGCACCATTTATCTGCGAGTGGTTCGAGGTTATTTACTTCCTCTATGTATCCATCTATTTGCATCTTATTGTAATCGGTAAATGCAATTAAGCTATTTAGCTTGTTGTGCGATGCAAACATAGCAGCTTCCCATATCTGACCTTCTTGAGATTCCCCATCGCCTATAATCGTATAGACGTAGTTATCCTTTTTGCAAATCTTTGTGGCAAGTGCCATACCAACTGCTGCAGATAGTCCTTGGCCAAGCGAGCCTGCGGTCATATCGACACCCGGTGTTTTTAGTCTATCGCAATGACTTGGCAAGTTCGTATCTGGCTTGTTCAACGTATTGATCCATTCGTATGGAAAATAACCGAGATCAGCAAGTACAGAGTACAGTGCTGGTCCAGCATGCCCTTTTGATAGAACAAATCGATCTCTGCCTTCCCACTTTGGATTTTTCGGGTCTATTTTCATGACCTTGTAGTACAACACAGCTAAGGCATCGACTATGGACAGTGAACCTCCTATGTGTCCGACACCAAGTTTTCCTATCATCTCGATCGTTATCATTCGTATATGTAAAGCCTTTTTCTTCAAATCCTTGACCTCTGCTTCGGTTAATTTCAATCTAAATTCCTCCCTCCTAAGAATTTGAAAGCTTGACAATCCAACAAAAGGCGAAACCATTTCAGTATTCAGTATATTGTGTTTAGTAATTGCAATACATCTTCGTACTCCATATCTCCCGGCGTCAGTTTTATGATGTTTGCTTCCATCGAGACTTTGGCTATATCTTCAAGCTCTTCAAATTTTACGTTGTAATCCCGCAGCCTTGTTGAAAATCCCGACTCATTAATGAGACTTTCTATCCTCGCCGAAAGTTCTTCTATATCTTTCATATCCAAGTACATGAGCAGCTCATCCATCTTCTTTGTTACGTATGGGTAAGTCCAGAGCACTAATTTAGGGAGCGTCAATACAACTGCTAATCCATGCTCTATACCGTAAAAGCTGGTTAGAGGGAAACTAATTGCATGTGCTGCAGTTGTACGTGTCTGGCTGAATGCAATACCAGCAATTGTTGCTGCCAATGCCATGTTGTTGCGTGAATCTTTGTCTCCATTGATTGAATTGGTCAAGTTTTCAAAGACCATCTTCGTTGCCCTCAATGCAAGGCCTTCCGTGTAAGGTTGCGAACTTTTTGCCCAGTAACTTTCTATTGCATGTGTTAATGCATCCAAACCCGTTGAAGCTGTAACACGCGGTGGCATCGAGTAGGTTAATTGTGGGTCTATGATAGCCACATCTGCCCAGAATTTATCACTTGTCATCGGTCTCTTGATAGACTCGTGCGTGAATACACCTACGTTTGTAACCTCACTACCGGTACCTGCTGTTGTCGGAATCAGTACAAGTGGGAGCCTGGAATTAAATTTCTTTGCACCAAGTAAGTAATCTTCTATCTTCCCTCCATTTGAAAGTAATGCACTTACCGCCTTACTTGTATCGAGTGAGCTCCCTCCACCGATGCCAATGATTCCATCGATTTGTGCATTTGAGTAGTTATCAACTATGCTATTCACAAGTTTGCAAGATGGATTTGGTTCTATGCCGCTGAATATATCGCAGTCGGGGAAGATGCGTTGTATCACATCCACGTATCCGAGTTTTTGTACAACTGGATCGCATATCACAAGTACCTTCCTAGCCGACAAGTACTTTTCAACTTCGTTCAACTTTCCTACACCGTAAACTACCTTAACCGGATTACATATTTCAAAATTCGAAAGTGCTGAGTTTTCCATACTATCACCTCATTAGCTATATAATTCTTAAACTACATAACGCTTACATAATTGTAAGATTAATTTGATTTAGTCCGTCGGTTTGCTGTATTTCCATAGTTGTTTCTAATGAGCAAATATGCACATAAAAGTATTATTGCCATCCCAATTATCTGGGTCATCGATAGTCGCTCGCCAAGAAAGATGAATGAGAAGGTCGAAACGTATACGGGCATCAGCAAAAGTACACTTCGCACAAGCCAGACCGGAAATTTACGTAGCGAACTATAGTAAACAACGTATATCAAGAATTGACCGATACTTGCAATCGTCAACGCAATCGTTGGACCGTTGAAACCCAAATGACTGAATTCCACCATTCCCACACTACTGCCTGAAAAGATTACAAAAAACATAAGCGTGAATAAATTGTTGTAGAAGGCTATCACGTTATCTGAGACTGGATTGGACTTATCTTTCTGTACGCTCCTGATCAAGAACGCATTGATCGATATGAAGAGTGCACTGAGCAAGAACAGCAAATCTGCGATGTTCAACGCAAATTGTGAGAGTTGCAACCCTGAAACGAGGAAGACTCCCACCAGCATGAAAATCATCAGTATCAGCTCACTGAAAACTACTCTTTGACCAAGCAAGAAAGAAATTAACGTTGAAAAGAGCACGTCAGACCTTAACAATATCGAACCCTTCGATGCACTCGAATACTTGAAACCAATGAACGCAGTGAAATCGAGTAGAAATCCAAGTAATCCTATTAAAACTAATCGGGGGAAGACATGTTGCACTCTAAACAAATCCATCAATTCTTTACGATACCACATGTAAAAGACCATAACTATAAACACGAAGAGTCTGATGAAGATACCTGTGAACGTGGCGGAAAATGTCGATAGTGCAAGCTTATTCGCTATATAATATGTGCCCCACACGATGACGAGCATCACTAAATTCAGTTTGCCCTTTTCAGCCATCTGACTATATCAATTCCTTTCTCAATTTTTCAAGTTCACTCTCAGCAATTTTGCCCGTTTCTCGTTTCTTGTTGAGAAATGCGATAAGTTCTTTATGAACATTCGGTTTGAGCGGGTATCTCAATGCAGCCCAGACTCCAAAGACCAACAGTATGATTGGTCCAATGGCCAGTATAACCCTTATCGTGGTAATGACACTTTGTGGCTGAACTGGGATTTCGTTGCCCACCGGGTTTATGTAACCGGCTAGTCCTAATATCAAGAGTATGAATGCTTGGGCCAACGCCGATGCAATCTTCCTTAAAAACGTTGCCATCGAACTGAGCATACCTTCCCTTCTATCACCGAACTTCAATTCTCCAACATCTGTTACGTCACCAAGTATTGTATGCGGCATAACCGCAACAGCAGAAACCCCTGCACCTATGATGGCTGAGAATGCAAATAGTACCATGTCGGGCCAAGATGGTTTAACGATGAATGTCAAGATCCCGCCAATGGACCACATTGCTGCACCAAATACGTAGGCAAGATTCTTGCTCTTCTTACGTGCTATCAACGCATAAAAAGGTATAAAGACTACTTCAGTGATGAGTAGCACACCGAGCACGATGGAGACCATCGATGGTTTGCCCATATAATATTTCATGAAATATGGGAAAATAATAGACACAGTGTCGATTGCCAAATAAGCAAACAGATACATTGCTAAATACGTTCGAAACGTCTTTATTTTCAAAGGTTCCATTATCAGATCTCTGAAACTGAACTTCGTAGCCGCAGGTGTAAAATTTTTCTCCTTTGTGAAGGCAAATACACCAAGGTATGGCAACGCAAAGAATGTTCCAAATGTTGTGGCCATAAGCAGATATCCCTTTTTCACATCACCTGCTGCTTGTACGATCATCATAGGCAACACAGCACAAAGCAGAGAAGAGATAAGAGAAAATACAAGTCGCAAGGAGTTTATCGATGTTCGCTCGTTGTAATCTAACGTAATTTCTGCACTCATCGCAGTATATGGTACTAAAACCATGGTATTCACAACATCTAAGAAAAGATATGAGAAAAAGGCATACAAAAACCTTGCAAATACACTTTGAAAACTCACAGGATACCAGACCATAACGAAAGATAAGAATATGAATGGTACACCCACGAGAAAATATGGCCTTCTTCTTCCAAATCGTGATTTTGTGCGGTCAGTTAAGAATCCCATGACGGGGTCTGTGAATGCGTCCCAAATCTTACCGATCAAGAAAATCAACGAGGCATACGACGCAGGGATTTTCACGACATCTGTGAGGAATATCGCATAGAAGAAATTCATTATGTTGAAGACTCCACCGCCGTAAACATCGCCAAGTGCAAAAAAGAACTTCGTCAAACCTGGTACCTTATCGTTTCCTTTTGCTTCTTGCTTGTTAGTTTTCTCCTCTTTACTCATCCCTTTATCCCCCCAGCAGACAATCCTTTTATGATGTACTTTTGTAATGTTATCGTGATGATGAGTACCGGTATCAACATTATCGTTCCAGCTGCAGATAGTTGACCCCACTTCGGTGCGTATTGACCGAGCAAACCATTTACAGCAACGGGTGCTGTGCGTGCGTTCGTTGAAGACAGTATGAGTGCATACAGGAATTCATTCCAAGACATCAGAAAGCAGAATATGGCAGAAACAACGATTCCAGGTCCCACGAGCGGCAGAAATATTCTCCAAAAAACGCCACCCTCACTTGCGCCATCTATCCTTGCTGCTTCTTCAAAGTCTCGCGGAATTGCTGCAAAAAACGGTAATAAGAGCCAGACAACATACGGTATATTGAAACTCATGTGAGATAGTATAATACCTGTTAGTGTATCTCTTAACTGAAATTGGTTGAACATCATAAACAATGGTATTACAAGAGAAATCTGTGGAATCATTCTGAATATGAGAAATGAGTAAGCAATCAATTTTTTAGATCTGAACACGTATCTGGTTATACCATACGAAGCCATTGCACCTACGATTATTGAAATAACCGTTGATACAACTGCAACGATGATACTGTTTCTTAAGCTAAGCAAGAAATCTCTATTCGATAGGACTGATTTGTAACTATCGAAATTGAAAGAAAAGTAGAAGGGTCCACGAGCCCATATATCTATATCTCGCTTAAAACTATTCATAAAAACAACTATGATTGGCATGAGTTCGATGAAGACTATCAACAAAATAGCAATTATGAGTAATGTAGATAAGAACTTTTTCCTGAATTTTTTTGAATTCATCCCTTCTCACCCTCAAATTGTATATTTCCTCTGACTATGAAAAATGCAATGATTAGTGCTACTATGAGCAATATGACGCCCATTGCAGCCGCGTATCCTATGTTGAAGAATTCAAATGCTTGCTTGTTTATGTACAATGAGAGTAGCAAAGTTGAGTTACCGGGCCCGCCACCGGTCATGACATACACTTCGGAGAAGATACGGAGCGCATCTATCAATCTCAACAGTAGTGCTGTTGCGATTGTCGGCCTGAGATAGGGAATCACTATCTTGGTTATCTTCTTCCAAAGACCTGCACCATCTATCTGAGCGGCCTCGATGTACTCCTTTGGCATACCTGATAGCCCTGCATATATGAACATAAACATAAACGGCCACATACGCCAGATATCTTGGATGATGACCATGCTATATGCAAAATTCGGTTCAGCTAGCCAAGCCTTAACACCGAAACCGAGCTTTTCCAGAATGAAGCTGATCATACCATATTCAGGTTGCAAGAGCATTCGCCACGTGAGGCCTGAAATAACAGGTAGCACAAAAACTGGTAAGAGCAATAATGCTCGCACTACATCGTAGAATTTTCCATCGCGATTCAGCAGAATGGCGACAAAGAATCCTATGATTGTCTCTATTGGAAGCGCTATCACTATGAACCCTAGTTGCAACCATAATGAATGTAGAAATTCTCTATCTTTGAATAAGGATAGGTAATTTCCAAAACCAAGAAACTTCTTTGCGTCTGAGTGAAACAAGTTCCAGTCATACGCGGACATATAAATCGAGTAGAATATTGGATAAACAAGTATAGAGATGACCAATATCAATGCAGGAAGTATGAAAATCCAATGTTTAAACGTACGTTTTCTCTTCATCTTACCACCCTTCGGCCACTTTGCTCAAAGTTTTTAGAACAATGGGGGCAACTGCCCCCATTGCATGTCAAAATCTCTTCAATAAATTGAAAAATCAATAACCTGATTTTTTGAGTAGGTCGTTGAGATCATCTTTCATCTTTTTCACAGCACTTTCCGGTGTTACCTTTCCACTTATAGCTGCAAGCCAGTTATCTCTTATTATCTGTGAGGCCTCGGCATATTGCGGGAATCTTGGCCTTGCGATAGAGCCCTTCATAGAATCGAATATCGCTTTAAACCAAGGCCTGTCTTTATTCATAGTAGGATTGAGCAGTATGTCAGATCTTGCAGGTGTAAACCCTTTTGGAACTAGCTTTGTTCCAGTTTCAAGAGATGCCCACCAATACGCAAACTCTGCTGCAGCATCCTTATTCTTGGAGGCATTTGGCATTCCAAGTACCCAACAACCTCTGATGGCTGATGCACCAGCTGGACCAACTGGTGGGGCAGAATACGTAATCTTGCCGGCAACTAAGGAAGAATTTGGATCTTCATGTTGTGGAACAAGTGCTGGCCATTGGAACATCGTGAATACCTTACCTTGATTGAATGCAGCAATTCTTTCCGAGTGTCCCATATCGAGCGCACCTACAGGTGAGAACTTCAAAAGTTCTTTGTAGAAATTGATCGCCTCAACTGCCTTCTTATCATCCAGCGCAACGACAACTCTATTGTTGACGATCTCCAGAGGTCTTGTGCCAAATCCTTCGAACATGAATATCGCTTCAGCCGTAGTGCCTTCCGCTTGTTTCGTAAATGGTGCAAAACCGTATATTCCTTTGGTTGAAAAGAACTCTGCCATATCTCTTAGTTCTTTAAACGTCTTTGGCACGCCAAGGTTGTAACCATACTTACTCTTGAACTCCTGCTTGTTTTTTGGATCGCTTATAAGGTCTTTTCTTGTAATCCATATGTAGACGTTTGCATTTACAGGCATGCCTACGAAAGTTCCCATCCATTGAGCAGCCTCAAACGCATTCGGTGCAAAGACAGAAAGGTTAGGTTTCTTATATACCTTGCCAGCACTCCAGTTGTTGAATGGAGTAAATAAATGAGCTAGAGCAGGTACAAACGGCTCATCAACAGTTACGAGATCATAATCCGTCTTATCCATTGATACACTGACACCAATCTTCTGAAGCAAGTTACCAGAAGGTATGAGTTCAAGCACAACCTTGATGCCAGTCTGTTTCTCAAAATCTGGAATACCTTCCTTCAACGCCTGAGTTAGTGCATCATCCCAAGCAAGCACTTTGATCGTCGTGTTGTAAGGCGCTGAAAACGCAACAAATACTGTAAAAACCAACAGCAAAACACTTATGACCCTTCGCATCTTTTTCCCCCCTTTGAAAGGATGTGGTCCGGATAATTGACAAATTGTTTCCAATGATATGATAACGTTATCATATTAGACCACAATTTCCTAAATTAACAAAAACTGGTTTAAGCATGTTTATTGAAACAATTGTTGAAAATAAGAACTTTCGTTCCATTTGCTTCGAATCTCAAGTGTTATTTTGCACAAACTATTGAAATCTATAATTTTATATGATAACGTTATCATATTTATCAAAAAAATATGGATATAAGAGAATGCGTATGTAGCGACAAAATCATTTGAGCATATTTTTGTATATGCCTGGGTGGGAATTTGGTATTTCAACTGCTCCGACAGTCTTTTTGTAATATTCTACAGGGCCGGCATCACCGATGATGGCGTACGCATAACCAATGGTGTACATGTCTTTTAGGCAAGCTAATAGTAGTGCGGTTCCGATTCCTTTACCTCTATATGTAGGATTTACTCCAGTTGGGCCAAAGAACCCTCTTGTCGTTGCATCGTAGCATGCAAAACCTATTATTTCGTTATCTTTGGTTGTATCTATGGCGATGAAACAGGAGATGGGCCTATTTGAAAAGCTCATGTCTGTCTCACTTGCCCAGTGTTTTCCAAACTGTTCTCTTACCCACTCTACAACGGAGATTTTTTCGGGACCTATAGGCCTTTTGATCACTATACCATATTTCGATAGTCCTTTTAAAACATCTTCATGTGATGGCAATTCATACAATTTGACAAGCATATCAGCCATATTCAATCCCTCCACAGTGCTTTCAACAGATGTGAGATGTTCTCTCAAGATGAAAAGAATTAAAACATATCGGTGATTATCTTTATGAACAAGAGTACGAGCACAACTAACATCACGGGTTTTATAACTTTCGCCCCTCTCTTTAGTGCAACGCCTGAACCAAGCCAGTTGCCGGCAATTCCAAAGAGTGCTGCTGGAAGTCCCAGAGAGTAGAAAACTTTCCCCCCTGCAATGAATGTAACGAGTGCACCAATGTTAGATGCCAAATTGACTATCTTTGCTGTTCCAGAGGCACTGACATGGTCTAACGAGAGTATGGAAACATAGAAGATGATGAGAAATGTTCCAGTACCTGGGCCGAAGAATCCATCGTAGGCACCTATGGCTAACCCGATGAGTGCGGAAATGGTTGCTGTTTTAGCATTTCGATACGTCTTTTCTTCTTTCTTCTCTCCATTTCCTTTAGGTCTGCTTATAAATACGATAACTGCAGCAATCGGTATCAAAAATGTGAGCACAAGCTTCAATACATCGTCCGATAGAAAGAGTGCAAGTTTTGAACCTATGTAAGAACCGATCAATGAGCCCACAACTGAAGGTATGCCTATCGAATAGACGATAGTCCTGCCGTGCGCATATCTCAGTGTACTAAATATGGTACCAATCGTCGATGAAAGTTTGTTCGTGCCAAGTGCATAGTGACTAGGTACACCGATGAAAAGATAAGCAGGGAGTGAGATAAGTCCACCTCCACCTGCTATTGAATCGACAAATCCAGCTAAAAATATCAGAGGAAAAAGTATTAATTTATCGATAACCGTGAATGTCAACTATTTCACCTCTTTCTTCCAATTTCTCCGAAAAATTGTCATGCACTGATTTTGAAAATAACATTCAATGTCCATCCCACAAGATACGCAACACCGGCACTCAATCCACCGATTAGTAGCATCTCAAAACCACTGATGAACCACTTTACACCGGTTACGATTTGGCGCAATGCACCCACCGTAAATAGAGTGATTGCCGTTATGATGCAAGAGATAAGGAACTGATTCTGTGCCAAGAACTCCCATTGCGAGGCAAATACATACGTGATGAGTGGCATAAAACCAGCTACCAAGAATGCAAAAAACGTAACCAGTGCGCTCTTGAGTGGTGAAGAATCATCATCGAAAAGGCCCAGTTCTTCGTGGAGCATCGTGTCGACCCAAATCTTCTTGTCGCTTGTTATTGCATCTACCAATTTGTCAAGATTTTTTCCTTCAAGTCCCTTCTTTTTGTAAATCTCCCGCACTTCCAATTTTTCCGCTTCAGGAATGTGCTCAACTTCCCATGTTTCCCTCTCTCGTTCAGATTCCAAGTAGTCCCTTTCAGACTTCTCCGACAAGTAATCACCTATTGCCATCGACAATCCATCGGCAAATAAATTAGCAAGGCCAATGATTAACGCTATTTTGGGATCAAGGCTAGCACCAGCCACGCCAGAAATTGCAGCAAATGTTGTAACAATGCCATCGCTCGCCCCATACACTGCTTGTCCAATGTACTTGCCCTGTTCAGTCTTGTGCCAAGGTTCTTTTCCTATCTCGTCGGGTGAATGAAGCCTTTTTTGTGTCTCAACATCCCCTCTTGTGTACGCTTCTCTTACACGCTGCACTCGGGATTTTTTGACATTCTTGTTCTTTTCAGGTTCACGCACATGCATTCCTCCCCTATTCAGAATTCAGAAAACATCGATTACCACATCTTTGTAAGCTTACAGAACTATTTTTATTATATCATAATAAGTTCTATTCAAGCATATCAAAAAATTATCATCGATGATGATTCAGTATTGATAAGTGTCCACTTAACTGATTCCATTAACCGAATCTTAACTATACATTTTCATACATTCAGTCAATATACCTCTTGACAAACGACTTTTCTTTGGTATCATTGAGAACGGTCACTAACGTTTGCCCCCATCGTCTAGCGGTCTAGGACACTGGCCTTTCAAGCCAGTGGCACGGGTCCGAATCCCGTTGGGGGCGCCAATTTGTAAGAACCGTAAAAACGACAGTGTGGGCGCGTAGCTCAGAGGGAGAGCGTCTGCCTTACAAGCAGAAGGTCGTAGGTTCAAGTCCTACCGCACCCACCAAAAGTATGACGAACTGGAAGAACTGATGTAATGTAGCTTCTACAAGTACATTTGGAGTGGCCAGGTAGCTCAGATGGTAGAGCAGTGGACTGAAAATCCACGTGTCGACGGTTCGATTCCGTCCCTGGCCACCAGAGGTATCTAAAAGCTAAATAACCTCAAAGCCCCCATGATAGGGGGCTTTTCAATTGGTTATCTTGTTGGTTATCTTGTTTGATGAGTATTAATCCAAAGTATTCGGTTCTTTGACCGCAACACATTGTAAATTTCCCATTGAAGTTGCGAATTTTTCTGGTATAATCACTTATAGGCTAATCTTGTAAAAAGGAGGAAGTGACATGAAGAGGACATACCAACCATCCGAAAGGAAGAGAAAGAGAACGCACGGGTTTTTGGCTAGAAAATCCACACCAGGTGGAAAGAAAGTTTTGAAGAACAGAAGAAGAACTGGTAGATGGAGATTAACAGTATAACAAGTAACATCGATGAGAGTAGAAAACGTTTCAAATTCAGAAAGAGAGAGCGCCTAAAACTCAGGAGTGACATAAGCCTTCTATTTGAATCGGGTAGATCCGTTCAAAGCGAAGATTTTGTGATTGTCTATAGAAATAATAGACTTGATTACAGTAGAATAGCTGTTGCTGTGAAAAGGAAATTCGGAAAGGCGAATCGAAGGAATAAGCTCAGGAGATGGGTAAGAGAGTGTTTTAGAACGAACCCAGACAGAGTTCCAAAAGGTTACGATTTCTTGGTAATCGCTCGAAAACCATTGTCCGTAAAATTTAAAACGTCTACATACTGGAGTGTTAGTAAATCACTGATTGAGCTTTTTGAGAGGATAATTAATGAGGAAAGTAATACTCGCAATCATTAGATTTTACCAGAAGTTTATTTCACCACTTAAACCACCGACATGTAGATTTGAGCCTACTTGTTCCACTTACACTTACCAAGCAGTGGAGAAGTTTGGTATTTTCAAAGGGCTGCTCCTGGGTTTTTGGCGTATTCTTCGTTGTAATCCTCTTTCTGAAGGTGGATATGATCCAGTGCCTCAGACTTTTCATTTATTCCATGGCCAAGACCACAATGACCGAAACAATGACACTCATACAAACTAAGGGAGGCGGTAGCGTTGAGGAAGTTAACCGTCATTTTTTTGTTGCTTCTAGCAATCATGGGACTTTCTGGTATCCTTGTCCAGGAAAATTTGGATTCTGTCACCGTAAGTGCGAAATATATACAAGTAGAACTTGGAAGAGACGGTAATTTATCGAAAGTAACTCACAATTTGGGGAGGGCATATCTCTTTTATGTTAATGATAATGATGGATTTGACATCTATGATTCAAGTGATACTGAGATATCCACCGCAACGCCAACGTATACAATCGATTACGGCAATAAGCTGGAAGATGAATCATATGAATCTGTTAAAGTGATTTTCACTTACCCAAATGGTGTAAAAAAGACTTACTCATTTGACGGTAGTTTAGTCACATATACATACAACGTGCTCATCGAGTCACCAGAGGAGGTTAAAGTTGCACTGCCTCTCATTTGGAGTTCAGATACGGTACGGTCAGCGGTGAATTTCTTCATCTCTTTCAGACCTGATACAGATTACACAACAATAGTTAATTTCTCAGGCAAGATGGATGCTACAAAGGTTGTTGGAAGCAATCTGAATTTCAAAGTCTACATGGGGCCTTACAAGAAGACGGTCATCAAACATGTTTTTGGAGAAGATAGCAGTAGAGTCTTGGATCTCATAAAGACGATCTCTGGTGCTGGAAAATGGTACAGCTTTATCTCCGATGGACTTTCAGAATTCTTCAACTGGTTGAATATCCTTACGAGGAACTTCGGATTGACAATCATACTATTTACCATGGTAGTGAGGCTTGCGCTCTACCCATTTTACCATGCTCAAACAAAGCAGATGATACAAATGAGAAAGATTCAACCGGCTGTAGATGCGATAAGGAAGAAATACAAAGACCCACAGAAACAACAAGAGGAATTGATGAAGATTTACAAGGAAAACAAGATCAACCCTTCGAGTGGATGTTTGATGCTGATAGTCCAGCTTCCTATATTTGCACTGCTCTACGGTGTCATACAGAGTTACCAAGAGCTCTTCTCTGTATCAGGAGGGTTCTTGATTTGGAAAGATCTTTCTGCAGGTGGCTGGGGAGTAAACTGGTTGTTCTTGGTCATCACGATACTAACTTCATATTATCTTGCATTGATAACAAGTCAAGATTCAAGAACGGCATGGCAACAGATAATAATGGGGTCCATATTCCCATTCTTCTTCATCACTTTACCAAGTGGTATATTCCTTTACTGGACGATGAACTCAATAATTCAACTTGCAATCACCTACTACACGTACAGGCGTTACAAGGTTAAGGGACTTTCTAATCATGATTTGTGGGGTATCAAGCCAAAGAAGAGGTGATCGACTTGAAAACGTTGAATTATACGGGAAAAAATATCGAAGATATCGTAGAAAAATTTAAGAAAGATTACGATGCTTTGGATGGAGAATACGAATTAACCGTTATAGATAAAGGAAGTACAGGACTATTCGGTTTGTTTTCTCGTGATGCAGTTGCTGAAATTACTATAACAAACAAATACTACGAACGCAAGTTGAAAGAATTCATAGAAGGTATATTCGAGCAATTCAACATAGACTACTTTGTAGAAGTCAACAGTCGTGGTAAAACGTTCATCGTATCGTGTCACAGCGAACAGATAGGGAAGATCATAGGGAAACACGGTAAGGAGCTTGGGGCACTTCAACACATTGCAAGTATATTCCTCAACAGGATAACTGATACAAAAGTTACCGTGATCATCGATGCTGGAAATTACCGCGAGAAACGAAAAGAGCAACTTCAAAAGATCGTTGAACATGCAATAGAAAGGTTAGACAAAGGTGGGAAGATCAAATTAGATCCCATGTTTGCATTTGAGAGGAAAATCGTTCACGAAATTGCCAAGAAGCACAAAGATGTGTACACGTATTCTGAGGGTTTAGAACCATATCGCTATGTCGTTATCGAATACAGGAAAGGAGGCCATCATCATGAAGATAGGGAACGTTTCGGAAATGCAACCACTCGAAATTCGAAATGGGACAGTACTAAAAAGAGTACTAATAGGGCCTAGAGATGGAGCACCAAACTTTGTTATGAGATTATTCACAATGAAGCCAGATGCATCGACAGAATATCACTCACACCCATGGGAACACGAAATATTTGTCGTTGAAGGTGAATTGGAAGTCATACAAAAGGACAAAAAGACTCGCGTTGAAAAAGGTACATACATATTCGTTGAACCAAATGAGGAACACCAATTTCACAACGTATACGACGGAGAAACATCTTTCATATGTGTCATACCAAAAGAAGGCGGAGAATGAGCTTTTTGTTTGAAAAATATTGACAGAGCATAATCAACATGCTATAATTATTCTCGGCCTTTGAAAGATAAGGCCCTTAGAAAGTCGGGGTGTAGCGCAGTTGGCGAGCGCGCCGGTCTTGGGCACCGGAGGTCGCTGGTTCAAACCCAGTCACCCCGACCAACGTGCGGGTGTAGCTCAATTGGTAGAGCATCGGCCTTCCAAGCCGAGGGTTGCGGGTTCGAGTCCCGTCGCCCGCTCCACTTTTTTTGACGTGCGGCTGTAGCTCAACAGGATAGAGCATCGGACTTCTAATCCGAGGGTTGTGGGTTCAAGTCCCGCCAGCCGCGCCAGTGTTTTGAATTTCAATTTAATAGTAATGCATTTTTGTGGTGGCTATAGCTCAGCTGGAAGAGCGCCTGACTGTGGATCAGGGGGCCGAGGGTTCAAATCCCTCTAGCCACCCCAATTTTTCACATATGACTGTTGAATCATATACAGCCCTTTCATTTTTCTTATGCGCTCGTAGCTCAACTGGATAGAGCGTCGGACTTCGGATCCGATGGTTGCGGGTTCAAGTCCTGCCGGGCGCGCCAGAAGGAAGCTGGATTTGTTTTTCGAACTTTTTAACTTTCGGATTAGACGCCCAACCACACTGATTAAACCTTTGGAATTGTGTACCTTCAAACGTCAGAGAAAAGGAGGTAGTACTATGGAAGTACTAAAAGTTTCTTCAAAATCCAACCCCAACAAGGTTGCTGGTGCTTTAGCCGGAGTGATAAGAGAGAAGGGAAGAGCTGAGATTCAAGCGATAGGTGCTGGTGCTGTTAACCAAGCTATCAAGGCCATTGCGATTGCACGAGGTTACTTAGCTCCAAGCGGTTTTGATCTTGTTTGTGTGCCCGCTTTTACAGATGTGAGTGTTGAAAACGAGACACGAACAGCCTTAAAATTTGTTATTTTTCCAAGAGAGTGAGAAGTAGAGATTTGAATTCATAACATTTTTGTAAATCATCAAACCTGGCCCAATTCGTGGCCAGGTTTTTCATTTTCTATTCTTTGCTTGAGCCTTCTTTTTGCTTTTTTGATTGTACTGTTTGCAGAGTCTGCGCAGCTCACAACCAACTTTCAAAAGCATTTTAAAGTGCATTTTTCAGATTCTTAAGTCCGATTAACAAACCCTTCTGCGATTTTTCTATGCTGCCAGACCATATCGGGTCTTCGTGTTCTATACTCAGTACATAATCGTACCCAACCTTTTGTAACTCGCGAATGAATCTTCTCCAATCGATCGTTCCAAAACCTGGTAATCTGTAAGTCCACCAACTCTTTCCATGACCATTTGTACCAAAGTGTCCAAGTATGCTCTGATCATAAAGTATGTTCACATCTATTTCGACATCCTTTGCATGTGCATGGAATATCCTTGGTGAGAATTCCTTAATTGCATCGAAAATATCTATTCCAAGCCAATACAAATGTGACGGATCGAAGTTTATACCAAATGAATCTGGGGTGATTCTGAATATCTCGCGCCACAGTTCTGGAGAATAGAATATGTTACCTATCTTTTCTTCTTCTTGCCATCCCATCATTGGGCAATTTTCTATCATCAATTTGACATTTCGGCTCTCTGCGTAAGCGATGATCGGTTTGAAAACTTTCTCGAATTCAACGATGTTCTCTTCGACGGTCTTTGTGATATCCCTTCCGATGAACGTCCCAACCAATTCTACTCCAAGATTATGTGCCAAATCTATAACCTTTATGAGGTGGTTGTTGATCTTCTTTCGTTTATCCAAGTTTGCATCCAAGTTGTTATCGTAGTATGCAAGTGATGAGATCAAAATACCATACTCTGTTAATGTATCACGTATTTCTTGTATATCACGGCTAGTTATTTCATCAACGTTGACAGTCGTTGCCGAGAAATCCCTTTCGTTCTCAACTGGCCAAGCAGCAACCTCGATTGCTTCAAAACCACTCTCTGCTGCCCAATGTATAATCTCTTTAACATCCATACCATTTAACGGTACGGTTAGAAATCCTATTTTCATCTTTCCACCTCCGTAATGTATCTCTCAAGATAGTACAGTTAGTCATAATTTTAGTTATAATTCAAAGGGGACACGTACGTGTCCCCTTTGGTGAAACTCAGCACAACAAGCATCAAAACACTGAATCCGGGAAGTAGTAGTCCTTTGCGTTTTCCTTGGTGATCGTTTCTGTGGAGAGGATGATCTTTCTTGGCATACCTTTCTGATAGAATCCATTCAAATTCTGTCCCTTTAACTGCATTACCGCAAGGTTTATTGCCGTGGAAATCATGTTTGGTGGATACGTGAAATCGATTTGAACGAGTGGATTACCGTCCATGATCATCTTCAAAATCTCTTTTTGCCCCGCCCCGCCGACTAGTACTATGTTCTTATCTCTCTTTGCTTGCTGAAGTGCGAGTATGACACCTTGAAGCATATCATCGTCGCCTGTCCAAACTGCATCTATCTGTGGGAACTTTGTCAAAAGCGTTTGCATTACTTGGAATGCAGTCTCTCTACTCCAGTTTCCAGGCTGTTGAGCCAATATCTTGATGTTGGGATAAGGCTTCAAAGCATCTTTGAATGCCTGAACTCTTTCGGTGTTGATCGTGGATGGAATACCTTCGATTATCACTATGTTGCCCTTTCCCTTTAGTTTTTCAGCGATGTACTTGCCTGCTAGGTAACCGTACATGTAGTTATCTCCTGCAATGTAGGTGTTATATTCCTCAGATTCGATGCCTCTATCAACTATGACTGTGTATACTCCCTTTCTAAATGCCTCGACGCAAATTGGTGTTAGAGGTGCAGATTCGTACGGGTTAATGACAAGTGCATCTATACCTTTTGCAAGTAAAGTTTGTACCTGTGCCACTTGCTCACTTGGTTCCCGTGCAGTGACTAGTGTGAATTCCAAGGTTGAATCCTTTGCATACTGTTTTATGGCGTACTGTGCCCACCAAACCATTCCACCAGTCCAACCATGGTCTGCAGCAGGTATTGCGACCCCTATTCTGTATTTTGCTGCAGCAAACGTTACGAGAGACAGAAGCACTAACACGAAAACAAGCACCTTTTTCATAAACCTCTCCCTCCTTCAGTAATGCCCTTTAGTAAGGGCACTATCATTTATCATCATTCACTCCTACGAAAATTCTGTAAAAAGACTGCAGAGATAATGATCAACCCTTTCACCAATCCTTGCAGGTACACCGCAACGTTCAGCATGACGAGCATATTGTTTATAACACCTAAAACAAGTGCACCCAAGAACGTGCCAACAATCTTTCCCTTTCCGCCACTCAGACTTGTCCCACCTATTACTGCAGCTGCTATTGCATCGAGTTCAAATCCGTTACCAGTTGAAGAAGAACTTACTGACCCCATCATAGACGAAATTAGTATGGCTGATATTGAAACCGAGATGCCACCTATCACATACGTTGCAATTCTTATCTTATCGACGTTAATCGCAGAATAAAGTGCTGCAGTTTCGTTTGCACCGATAGCGTAGACATACCGACCAAACTTCGTACGCTCGAGTATTATCGAGGCTATTATCACATATATCAAGAAAACGATCATTGGGACGGGCAATTCAAGTATCCTCATCATTCCGATACTCGAATATTTCGTAGACCTGCTCATGTACACACCGCCATTTGCAAAATTCAGCACGAGGGACCTGTATATTGCCATCGCACCAAGTGTGACAACAAATGGTGGTATCCGCCCTTTCGTAACGAGAAAGCCACTGCCCGCACCCAATAATGCCCCAACTGCTACTGTAATTAGGATACTCAATATCACAGAACCTACTGTATCGCCAAGCGCGTTTACAGTCTGTATCGCAAGTGCACCCATGAGTGCCATAAAAGAGCCAACGGAAAGGTCTATTCCACCACCAATCATGATAAAGGTCATTCCGATTGCTATGATCCCAATGTACGAAATTTGCCAGAAGATGTTTATTATGTTCTGGATCTTGAGAAAGGCAGGGCTAAGTATACCAGCTACCAAAATCAACGCGATTAATGCAAAGAGTATACCGTACTTGGAAATGACATCTCTTAGATGCATGCTCCCATCACTCCTTAACCTTTTCTTGAGGCTCTGAAACCCCGAGTGCCATGTATATCAAATTCGTCTCTTCTATCTCTTCTCCGACTGCTTCTCCAACTATCGTCCCATTTCTCATGACGATTACCCGGTTGCAAAGACCAATGATCTCCGGAAGATCAGATGAGACTACTATGAAACTCGCCATCTTCTTCGAAGCCAATTCTGAGATGATTTTGTATATCTGATATCTGGAATTGATGTCAACTCCCCTAGTCGGTTCATCCATGATGAATATCTTTGCCCCCGTTTCGACGAGTTTTGAAAGCACCAATTTCTGTTGATTTCCACCACTTAGCGTACGAGTAATTTGGTATGGCCCTCTTACTCTTATATCGAAACTTTTTCTATAAGCGTCAAATCTTTCCACCTCTACCTTTGGTTTTGTAAATACTTTTGAAATCTTGTCGAGTGTCATCAATGTCGTATTCTTGAAAACCTCGAAATTCAAAATGAGTCCTGCAAGTTTTCTTTCTTCTGGCAGATACACAATCCCGTTCTTCATTGCCTCTTTTACAGATCTGATAATTGTTTGTTTTCCATCTACGAATATCTCACCTGAAGACAATTTTCTGACTCCTATTATCGTTTGCATCAGTTCCGTCCTACCAGCACCGACCAGGCCATAGAAGCCAAGAATCTCACCATTCTTCAAAGTAAAGGAAACATCTCTTATCTTCCCATCAGCTGAATTCAAATTCCTAACTTCAAGGACGTTCTTCTCTTCCCAACCAACTTTCTCTGGGTATATTTCGTCCATCTTTCTTCCAACCATCATCTCTGCGATCTGCGTCTCTGAAAAGTCAGATAGTGCACCTTGATATACCTTCTTTCCATCTCTAAGGACTACCAATTCATCAGCGATCTGAACGATCTCTTTCAATCTATGGGATACAAATATCACAGTTATTCCCGAAGTCTTGAGTTTTTTCACAGTTTCAAAAAGCTTTTGTGTTTCATCCTCACTAAGTGATGCTGTCGGTTCATCCATGATTAGTATCTTAACGCTTCTTGAAAGTGCCTTCATTATCTCGACCATCTGCTTTTTCCCAGTCGATAACCTCTCCACTAACTCCATCGGATCAATATCAACGTCCAAGTTCTTTATTATTTCAGAAGCATCTTGGATCATCTTTTTCTTATCTATCAAAAAACGCCCTGTTGGTTCATCTCCAAGGAATATATTTTCGTAGACTCTGAGTGGTTCAACGAGATTCAACTCCTGTGGGACAAGCACTATGCCGAGTTCTTTTGCTTTGTATGGATTCAACACGGTTTGTTTACCATCTACGTAAATCTCTCCAGAAATGGGCTGCAAGAATCCAGAGAGGATTCTCATCAAAGTGGACTTTCCAGCACCATTCTCGCCTACTACACCGTAGACTTTTCCAAGATAGAACTCAACGTCCACACTATCTAGCACCAATGCCTCACCGAATTTCATCGATATACCTTTGCCTTGCAATACGGGCATCTCAGCCATCGATCTCCACTACCTTTTGCAGTTTAGACGATTCTAAGAACTTCTCTATTATCTTAATCGACATTAGTCCATCCTCTGGTCTCACTATCGGTTGCTCCATTCCTAAACACACTTTTATGAAATGCTCAACTACCGGCAATTTCCAATAAGGATCTTCATTTGTGAACAGCGGTTTGAGTACTATCTCGCCATGGTACGCGATGGGTTTTGCAATGTACAGGTCTATTTTGCTAGGATCAGTTTGCCCGACCTTCAACGTTCCATTCTCTCCGTAAACGACGATGTAATTCTCTTCAAGTCCTCTCGTTATCCAATTTGCATCCAACGTTGCAAGTGCGCCATTGGAGAGTTTCATCACACCATTCGCGATGTCTTCGACATTTGCGTTCTTCTCTAAAGTTGCAGTGAGCGCAACACATTCTTTAACCTCCAACCCCGTGATGTACCTTATCAAATCTACCTTGTGTACACCAAGGTCACCCAGTGCACCGAATGCTGCCTTATCCTTATCGAAAAACCAGCCAACGTTCTGCGTCCAATTCTCAGGTCCCGAATGCCCAAACGCAGCTTTGACGAGCCTTATCTCGCCTATCATTCCACTTTTGATTATCTCTCTCGCCTTCTGGTTGTGTGGGAAGAACCTCTGTGAGTGATTGACCATCAAAATCTTTTCGGTGTTGGTTGCACACTCTACCATCCTTGTTGCTTCGATACTATTCGTAGCCATCGGTTTTTCGACTAATACGTGTTTGCCATGTTCAAGTGCATCGATCGACACGACTGCATGGAGATGATTTGGCACGGCAACGATCACAGCATCAACAAAATCGCCATTTGTTATATCTCTGTAATCTGTGAAGGATTTGACATTTGTTAAAGAAAATTTCTTAGTTACGTATCGCAATCTATCGGCATTTGGGTCCGAAATAGCGACTAATTCAGCAAGATCAGAGCTCAACAAGTTTGGTATATGTAGTACTTCAGCAATTTTTCCTGCACCTATCATCCCAACTCTAAGCTTCTCCATTGCACGCTCACCTCTCCAAGAGTTCTAAAGCTCACAATAGCTTTTCGATATCCATCAATCGTCTCCCGTACGGACTCAATGGCTTTCTAACCCCCAAAGACTTGAATACTTCGGCATACTTGCATCCAGTCAATATTCCCCTATACCCTGGTGCATACACAACAGATGGAAGTACCTCATTTTTGAATGTCTCAACATCAAATGCTTCTTTCATCTCGAAAAGCGCTTTCAATTTGAATGTATAGGATCTGGTAATATCTACTGCCACATCGAACGTAAAATCTACACTCGTGGCCGGTAATTCGTAGAGCAATATATCGTGATCATACTGCCTTGCAAGTTTTATCACTTGTTTTGAAACTAACTCGTGGTCGTACAATATTTCATTTGTCCAATGTGTGAAAACAACGTCAGGATTGAAATCTTCGAAAATATTTTTCAAATCGCTTATCATGACGTCCGTATTTATCTTCCCATATGAATTCTTTAGAGCGACGAAATCTGCCCCAAGCATACCCATTGCTCTATCGAAACCATTTATCCTATCACCACATATTGAAACAGCAAGTACTTCGATACCTCTATCCGTAAACTCCTTTATCGTCCCGCCGCAACCTATAACCGCATCATCACTATGAGCACAAGTAACAAGCACCCTTTTCACAATCATTACCTCCTCGCACTTGAGTCTCTTACAATTAAAGATGGTGAGAATATAACTTTTTTTGTGTTGGATTGACCATTTATCAATTCTAGGAGCATCTTTCCAGCCGTTTCACCCATCATCTCAACAGGCTGTCTGACCGATGATAGCGAAGGAACGGTAACTTCACACAGTTGCTTGTCATCGTCGAAACCAACGACCGCAACATCTTCTGGAACTTTCTTTCCTTCTTCTTTGAGAGCCTTCATAACGCCGAGTGCTACAAGGTCGTTCATACAAAATGCACCATCGAATTGGTTGCGTTCATTCAATAACTTCTTAGCTGCCTTGTACCCATCATCGAATGTATAACCAACTCTCACGATATGCGATTTAAGACCACTTTCTTTAACAGCAGCTTCGTATCCTTGCGCACGTTGAAGTGAGACGTACAGTTCTTGAGTGCCACCAAAATGGATGATATGCTTACAGCCGTTCTCAACAAGGTGCTTAGTCGCAAGATACGCACCATAATAGTTGTCAACTACTATCGAAACAACATTATCACATTTGCACTCTTTATCGAAAATGACAACGGGAACATACTTAGAAATTTCGTCTATTAGTTCATCGTTTACACGTGAATTACCAACGATAACCCCATTCACACCATAGAATCTTGCAGCTCTTATAAGTTGCTCCTCTCTATGCAAACTTCTAAACGAATCCATAAGCATCAACAGACACGTCTCACCGCAAGCCCTTTCAACACCACGAGTTAAATAAGCGAAAAATGGGTTGGTTATATCTGGTACTATCAAACCGAGTACAAAAGTTTTTGTTTTTGAGGCCATACTCTTTGCGTAAAAATCAGGTGTGTATCCAAGATTCTTGGCAACTGACAATATGTTCTTTCTAGTTTCATCACTCATTCTGCCCTTCCCAGAAAGTGCTTTTGAAACTGTTGAAATAGAATAACCAGTCTGTTGTGCGATATCTCTAAGCTTTACCATCTGAAAACCTCCGTCTTCATCGATGCATGCACATTAAATTCCAACAATTTTCTCTTTTCTCTTGCGCAAACGTTTTCCCAAAATTATCAATCAAATAATATCAATTTTTGTCCACTTTCCAAAATGCACTATTCTGTCAATCTCATTGAATATCAGAGAATAAATTCCAAGAACTGAAATATTCTACTTCTTTCCGACTATTAGAGCTAATGTCTTTGGATCTTTTGTAAATGAGAGAGACACCTTGATAAGACGTGTATAAAACAGTACCTGACGTGTTGTTTTTGAGAAAACGTTATCGCAAGACAGTGAAATAACAACAAAGAACCGGGCTTTGTGCCCGATTCTAAAAATTCACAATATGTTGATGTTTAAGTACATTTTCAGCTTGAATAAGCAGAAAGGTCTAGAAAACCGTGACCGGAGAGTGTGAATACTATAGAGTCTTTATCATTTTTCTTGGCTTCGTTCATGACATATGCTATTGCGTGAGCAGATTCCGGTGCTGGAATTATTCCTTCAATTTGTGCAAAAATCTTTCCTGCATTGAACACTTCTTCTTGAGAAATACTGACTGCTTTTACGAGTCCCTCATGATGTAATCTTGAGATTATTGGAGACGCACCGTGGTATCTTAAACCTCCAGCATGAATGGCGGGAGGTACGAAATCTTTTCCAAGCGTATACATCTTTAGGAGAGGGGTCAGCCCAGCAGTATCACCAAAATCGTATCTATACTCTCCTTGAGTTAGAGAAGGACAACTTTGTGGTTCAACTGCCACCAAATCTATGTTTTTCCCGTTGAGTAGATCCGGTATGAATGGAAGTATTGTACCGCCAAAATTCGATCCACCACCGTGGCATGCAACGATCATGTCAGGTTCTAGTCCAACTTTCTTCAATTGCTCTTTTAATTCAAGCCCAATGATGGTCTGATGTAACAAAACATGATTGAGCACACTGCCAAGTGAATACTTTGCATTCTGGCTCTTCAAAACGGTTTCGATAGCTTCAGATATAGCTATGCCAAGTGTTCCGGGATGAGAATCATCGAATTGTTTGCCGAAATCGGTTAAGTTGCTTGGACTTGGATTCACGGTACCATCAAAAAGATTCATCAAGTACTTTCTAAAAGGCTTTTGTTCATAGCTTACTTTTACCATGAATACCTTTACCTCGAGACCAAACTTTTTTCCCGCATACGAAAGTGCACTTCCCCATTGACCGGCTCCTGTTTCTGTTATCAATGTCTTAACATTTGAAATTTTGTTGTAGTACGCTTGAGCAAGGGCAGTGTTCACCTTGTGACTTCCAGTTGGACTAACGCCTTCGTATTTGTAATATATCTTTGTCCTTGTACCGAGATATTCTTCTAGAAAGCCGGCCCTTATCAATGGTGTTGGTCTGTAGACAGCATATTCTTCAAGTACAGGTTCTGGAATTGGAATGAACCTTTTGTCGGATAGTTCTTGCTCGATCAAAATTTCCGAAAAGATGGCTAACAATTTTTCTGGACGCATTGGCTCATGTGTTTCAGGATCAAGTGGTGGATCTAGCTTAAATGGTAAATCAGAAAGTACGTTGTAGTAACTTCTTGGCATCTCTTCTGGTTTTAGATACACATACTCTCGTTTCATCCTCATCTACCTCCTATGTGATTTTTTGGTTAAGTTCTTTCGTACTTCAGAGTTATATTAATAAAAAAGCCGGGTATGATTGATTTATCATACCCGGCAATTGCCCACTTAAACTTTCTAATTCTCTTGCAGCTTTTCTGTACTTAAAACGAGATACAGATCAACAAACAAGAGGCGGACAATCACCGATCGTCCACCACCAGAAATTCTTTAAATTTACAATATTCTCGATAATTGATCTCTTGAACTTTGTGTTTGTAACGTTCCTATCCATCTATCAACTCTCCAGATGTCATAAACATCAAAATAGGGAAAATTATTCTCATTGATTTCGAATATTCTATCATTTCTAAGAATGGATGTCAACAATTTATGATTTTGATTTTGTGTATTTCTTTACTTTTTGTGCTAGTTTTTCTTGCTCTGTCCAGTATCCATCCAACAGGCCTTTGGTTGCGAGCTGACCTAAGAATTTTCGCTGATATTCTTTCAATGTACCTGGTCCATATTTAAATAGTGGTGTACCTGGCAGTGGCATGAATGTGTGTGCATGGACTTTTGCATTGTATTTCTTCACTATTTTCTCTATGAATTTGAAAGTCTCTTCCACATCTTGCTTTGTTTCAAATGGAAATCCGAATATGAAATCTACCTTTGCATAAAAGCCGTTGTTTGCAAGTGTTTCGAGTGCCTCTTCAACCTTTTCCACCGTGTGCCCTCTTTGAATCATGTCGAGTATTCGATTGCTTCCACTTTGCGCACCGATAACTAAGTAGTTGTGGTCAACGTATTTTTTTACAACTTTGATTACCTCGTCCGTTATGCTCTCTGGTCTCACATCGGATGGGAATGTGCCAAAATATATCTCTGTGACTCCTGTAGATTTTATTTTGAAGAGTAACTCATCTATTGCAGCTACGTTCGGTGTGACACCGTTCTTGCTTGCATAACCAAATGCATTCGGCGTTATGAACCTTGCAACTGTTTTATTGTGCATTACTGCGGCTTTCTGATATTCAACGATGTTATCGATGGACCTATGGCGTACAATCTTGCCTGCAAGTTGTGGTGTCTGACAATAACCGCAGTTAAATGGACAGCCACGTGAGATTTCTATTGGCATGAACAACTTCTTTTCTACACATATTGGTGGGTAGTCGTCCAGTGTTACTCGTTTCGTAATCCCATCGAATATCCTTGACTCCGGTTTGGCACCATTCAGAAATTCGATGATACTATTCTCACCATCGCCCAAAAATACGTAATCAAAACCAAGCAACAACGTTTCTTGAGGCATGGCAGTAACATGCGGCCCACCCGCTATGACTGTGTAGCCTTTGCCTTTAAGAATAGCAACCTCGCTTTCCACAGTATCCAAATCGAAGCTGGTGAAAGAATAAGCAACTACAGTACCCGTTGTTGGATACTGTAGTATGTTATCGATACTTCTTGCCTCATAAATTTGGATATCAAGCTTGGAAACTATGGCAGCAACAAGCACAGTTACGCTATATCGGTTATGCTTATTTACACGGAATATGATCCTTTCATATGACGGTTTTACATGTTTCTCAAAATCTTCCAACTATTATTCTCCCCAGAGCATTTTCTTTACTTCTAACGCATTTTCTGCAAGCAACAAGCTGTGCCCACTGTTTATGAATACTATCGTCTTGCATTCCTTCCCGTAGGTCAAGTTTACCATCTTCCCACCGAGTTGGTTACTGGATCTTATCCGCCTTGATATGGTGGAACTCACGGGAACTACTGCAGTTACCCTATCTCTCATTATGTATACGCCATCGTTTATCTTAGAAACTGGATCATTTGTTGGCATATAACCACCTCCGCCATAATTTCTTGTTTTCCATTTTTTACCGATATCACCTATATTATACACCATTGTACATCATATTATACTTTATCATACCTTCATATATAATCGCAGGGCTAAACGTTGAATCTGATGTTGATTACATCACCATCTTCAATGACATGATCTTTACCAACGAGTAGCATCAAGCCCGCATCTTTAACTGCCTTTTCTGATCCCAGTCTTATCAAGTCGTCGTACTTTATTATCTCTGCCTTTATGAACCCACGTGCCAAATCAGTGTGAATGGTACCTGCGGCATCGAGTGCAGTTGAGCCTTTTTTCAGTGTCCACGCCCTTACTTCGTCTTTCCCAACTGTAAAGAACGATATGAGCCCGAATTGATTGTAAAGAGCCCTTGAAAGCCTCTGTATACCAGTTTCCTCAGTTCCAAGGTCTTTGAGCAGTTCCATACGCTCTTCTTCGCTGAGTGAGTTGAGTTCCATCTCCAATTTACCACAAAGCTCTACGTATGCAAAATCATTCTTCTTGCACAGTTCTACTATCTCTGCCTTTGTCTCGTAATCTTTATTAGAAAATTGCTCTTCATCTACGTTGACTACTACTGCAATCGGTTTCAACGTGGCAAGCGAAAATCCGCCGAGCATCTTTTTTTCTTCGTCTGTCAACTCTATCTTCGAGAGCAGCTGCTCATTACCAAGTGCTTCTTCCAATCTCTTGAGCAGTTTTAGTTCTATTTCTTCTTTCATTTCTAACTTTCGTTTGGCATTCTCCAATCTTTCAATTCTGCTAGTGACGACATCGAGGTCTCTGAATAGGAATTCATCTAACGTTGCCTTCAACTGCTCCACTGGTTTTTCGACTTCTGGATAAGAGACAGCATCATTCTCAAAGGCCCTCACAACGATCATCAGTGATTCTGCCAACTGGAGTGCACTGAAAACAGCCATTCTTTCTTTCTTATCGTTTATCTTCAGTGCAGGTGTATCGTAAAATTCGAGCGTCGCATACGTGACTTTTTTTGGCTCGAACATCTTGGCCAATACATCTACTCGTGGATCATGGACCTTAGCTATACCTTTCTCGTGTTCTTCTGAAAATAAGTCCACTTCCATGCCGGTTAGTAGAGAAAATATGGTAGTCTTGCCAACTTGGGAAAGTCCAACAATTCCTACTCTCATTTTTTACTCCCCCTCTGTTTTGATAACTTTCTTGAGTGTTGCTATACGTTCGTCTCGACCTTGCTTAGCAAGCGTATCGATAAATTGTGAGGAGCGCTCTGCCATAGCTAACGCAATCAGTTTATCATGATAAAAAATCTGTATTGTATCATCTTTTTGAAACTTCTCGTAGTGCTGCAAATCCGATACTTTCGGTTGCATACCGTTGTATACTTTCTTCTCATCAATAATCCATACCTTTGGAAAGTTGAGCATGGATTCTAATGGTACGAAAGCGCTTGAATTCTCTATCCCTTTTGCTTCTTTCAACTCATCGATTCTTACCGCATCATCAACTTTGAATTTGCCGACACTTATTCTTCTCAGTTCAACTGCCGTTGCACCACAACCGATCTTGTAACCAATGTCCATACACAGACTACGGATGTACGTACCTGCAGAGACTTTGGCCGTGAATTCAACGTAAGGTACTTCGATTCTTACATCGCATATCTCATAAATTTCCACATCACGTGGTGGCAAATTTATGATTTTCCCCTCTCTTGCGAGTTCGTACAATTTCTTTCCTTGGTATTTCCTTGCAGAGTATGCTGGTGGTACTTGTGCGTACTTTCCAATGAAAGATTTTACGACTTCTAATATCACTGATTCACCGACATCCACAGGATGTTCCTCCATTACATTTCCTGTGATATCGAATGTGTCTGTGATTATTCCCAATTTCATCTTAACTTGATAGATTTTAACCTCACCTTGGAGGTATTCCAAAAGCCTCGTAGCCTTTCCAAAACCAACCAACAATAGTCCAGTTGCAAATGGATCTAACGTTCCAGCGTGTCCAACCTGCTTTATTTTCAGTATTTTCCTAACTTGTTCGACAACATCATGGGAAGTTGGCCCTTTTTCTTTATCTATGAGCAATAATCCTGAAAGCATCATTTCCTCCCGTTGCTTTTAACGTTAATTTCATCAGTTTTAATGAATTCTACCAGTTTTCCAAGAATCTCAAGTCATTTCTAACGAGGTCTCTTATATCCTTTACACCGTATTTGACCATAGTTATTCTCTCAACGCCAAATCCGAATGCAAGTCCACGCCATTCTTCTGGGTCGTATCCAACGTTTTTGAATACGTTTGGATGCACCATTCCACAACCGAGTACTTCAAACCATCTGTTGTTGAAGTATATATCAACTTCAAAACTTGGCTCTGTGAACGGGAAGAAGCTCGGTCGTAATCGAATCTTTGCACTCTCACCGAGCGTTCTCTTTGCAAATTCTTCCAAAAAGTATTTGAGATGTCTCACAGTCACATCGTGATCAACATAAAGTCCTTCCATCTGTGTGAACATAGGTAGGTGCGTCGCATCGTAGTCTCTTCTGTACACCCTACCAGGTGATACAATCGCTAACGGTGGTTTTCTTGATAGCATCGTTCGTACTTGTACAGGTGACGTATGTGTCCTCAACAGTAATTTGTCATCTATGTAGAATGAGTCGTGTGAATCACGTGCAGGATGCCACTCAGGGGTATTGAGTGCATCAAAATTGAACCATGACTCTTCTATCTCTGGCCCTTCAACAACGGAGAAGCCCATGGATATGAATATATCCTCGAGCTCTTTTTGAACTTTTGTGAGTATGTGGGCATGGCCAACGGAACGTCTTGCACCGGGCATCGTTGGATCTACCCACAACTTTTGATAAGCACTCATTTTCTCTGTTTCGGATATCTTCTCTTTTTGTGCCTCCAAAAGTGTTTCTATACTATCTCGCAATTCGTTAACAACCTTACCAAAATTCGGTCTCTCTTCAGGGGTAAGGTCCTTGAGTTTCTTCATAAGTGCTGTGACGATACCAGATTTGCCAAGATATTTGACACGCAGATCATTTAAGTCTTTGCTGTTATCGGTCTTCTCTATCTCACATTTGGCCTCTTTTAGTATATTCTCCAGTTCTTCTCTATAATCCACATTACTCACATCCCGTGCCCCCTTTATCTTTAATCTTTATCAATGATCTTTATCAATTTGGTCCATACCTTGATACAGACTTTAAGCGACACTAAGCATTCGACCTTGCTCCTCCAATGTTTATGATCATGATGAACAGTGCACCTATGGCGAACCAAACGAGCATGAGGCCTGTGTTTCCGTTACCGTGGAACGATGGGGTCATCTGGTAAAGTGAGCCTACCACGAGCCCTATGATAAAATTCATTATCGATTCCTTTGCCCTTTCAAACCACATTTCGATAAGCCTCGCGATGATAAATAGTCCAATAATTGCACCAACTCCGAGTACCAACAAGTATGCAACATCACTTAAAGCGGGTTGCTTTGTTATTCTCCCGATTGCTTGTATTGCACCGTTGTAGAAACCAAGTATAGTCAGTATCAGTGCACCACTTACACCGGGGAGGATCATCGTTGCACCTGCTATGATACCGGAGATAAACAGAAATATGTAATTGACGTGTGTGGGATCAGCTGCGCCCATCGAACTTGGTTTTACTATCATGTATGGAATCACTACAAGTAGTAAACCACACAAGAACTCTATTATTCTGAAACTTTCTATTTCATTTTTCAATGTGAATAGTGCGAATAGTATCAATCCAAAGAAGAAACTGTACGTATAGAATGGTTGATTTTCAAATGCCCAGACAAGAACATTGCTACCAATTACTAACCCTCCTAAGAGTCCAATGCCTACTATTATCAAGAACAATACATCTGCGCGTTTCAATTTGAGTTTTCCCAAATCATTCAAAGCATCAACGAGTCTTTTGAATACACCAGTGATAACGGAAATAGTACCACTATCTGCACCAGGTATGGTGCTTACTATTCCCATGAGTAGTCCTGCTATTAATGGTCTAATGTAGATTTCATACATGCGTACAGTCCACCTGCCTTATCTTGTCATTTGTTATGCAATATGCAGTTAATTCTCCACCGTAGACACATCCTGTATCTATGCCTATTTTGTCTTTCTCAACGAGTACGTCTTCTAATGGCGTATGACCGAAGACAACTATACAATCAAGGTTATGCCTCTTGAATATGAATTCCTCGCGTATCCATATCAATTCTTGAGGGTCTTGTCTTTCGATCGGGACGTTGGGCCTGATGCCTGCATGTACAAAGAGATATCTCTCGATGTCTCCGTTTGTCTTCTCAACGCTTTCTTCGATGTGGTAATACTTCGTAGACCTGAAAAATTCCATGTGTTCTTCGTAAGTTAAGATATTCTGCATGTTACCATAGCTTCTCCACGTATCTCTAGCACCGTTTATAACCCATCTGTATGGATCTTCGTTGTTATCAAGTACATCAAGAAGCATCTGCTCGTGATTTCCCCTCAAAAATACGCAGTCAACAGTCTTACTCAACGAACACAAAAAATCAATAGTGCCTTTTGAATCAGGGCCTCTATCTATGTAATCTCCCAGAAAAACAAGTTTGTCGCCATCTTTTGGTAAGATTTGACCTATCAACTTTTCGAGTGACCTCAGGCATCCATGTACATCACCGATTGCCCAGATCATGAGATCACCTGATCAAACCAATCAATCTACGATTTTTTGGTCTTTCTTCTGTAGTAATTCTTTTTGAATCCACCTTTCTTTGCTCCAGATGATTCGTCAATTTCCGCCTCTTCCTGCTCAGCGTTCTTTTCCTCTTCGTTTTGCAAAAAATACAGCTTTCCGCCATTTAACACACCGAACATCGAGGACTTTATTGATTTATTCACTTTGCAATTCGGACAGTTCAAATAGAGCCCGTATTTACCAACTTTCAATCTATAATTGCCATCACAGGTCTCACAGTGCATGTTTGTTTCGAAATCTATGCTGAAGAATTCTTTTTGAGCGTGTTCAAGATCCTTTGTGAATTTGCTCAAGAATTCCTTAATTATTACTTTCCAATCTTTCTTTCCACTTTCCACTTCATCGAGCTGTTTTTCCATCTCGGCAGTGAAATTTTTGTCCACTATGTCTGGAAATCTCTTCTCTAAATAGTCATTCACGACAAAGCCTAATATCGTTGGTATAAGCGTTCTTCTGCTTCTCACGATGTATTTTCTTGCAAGGAGCGTTTGAATGATCGTCGCGTAAGTACTTGGCCTTCCGATGCCCTCGTTTTCCAGCGTCTTTACGAGAGAGGCCTCACTATATCGATCCGGTGGCGTCGTCTCCGCTTCTTGAGATTTCGGAGATACGTTGTATTCTTCACCCACTTTCAAGTCTTTATGTTCCTCGCTCATCTCATCATCGATACTATAGACTGCCTCAAATCCATCGAATATTCTCTCCCTAACACTTGCCTCAAATATGTATTTTGAGTTTTCAAAATCGTAGCTATATTGCTTGTAGACTGCACTACTCATCTGAGATGCTACGAAACGTTTCCATATGATTTCGTACAATCTGAGATGGTCTTTGTCGAGCAAATTTTTTGCCTTTTCTGGTGTCATTGATACATTGACAGGTCTTATACATTCGTGGGCATCTTGCACTTTTGCCTTGCTTTCTTTATTTGCCTTTCGTACCTCTTCACCTAAATATTCTTGACCGAATTTTGATAGGATGAAATCTTTTGTGGCATCTTTTGCCTCTTCAGATATTCTCGTCGAGTCGGTTCTCATGTACGTGATAAATGCTATGTGTCCTTCAGCTGTGTCTATACCCTCGTAGAGTTCTTGAGCAATTTTCATCGTCTTATACACTGCGAAATTCAGCCGAGTGGAGGCATCTTGCTGCAGTGTACTCGTAGTGAATGGCAGTGGCGGATTTTTCTTTACCTCTTTTATGTCTATGTCTATGAGCTTTACGCTTCTTACACCATTTAGTATCTCGTCAGCTATCTCTTTAGTGACATCTGTAGGTTTGATTTTCTTGCCGTCTATTTTCGTTAAATTCGCCTTGAGGCCGGCAATTTCGATCCACACTTTGTAGTATTTTTGAGGTACGAATTCGAATCTCTTTTGTTCTCTCTCACATATTATCTTGAGTGCTGCAGATTGAACTCTCCCTGCACTACGTGCATCCTTTATGATCCTCCAAAGTAGCGGACTTATCTTGTATCCAACTATTCTGTCAAGGGCCCTTCGCGCAAGTTGTGCATTAACCCTGTTCATATCTATCTCGCGAGGTGATTTAACCGCCTCTTGTATCGCATGTGGTGTAATCTCGGAAAAGGTTATCCTATTCTTGCCACTGACGTTCAGTATATTCGATAGATGCCACGCGATGGCCTCCCCTTCCCTATCAGGGTCAGATGCCAGCAGTACCTCTTTGCCTTCAGTGACTCTCTTTATATCCTCAACTACAGGTTCTTTCCCCGGTATGATTTCAAAAGTCATTTCGAGTGTGTTCAAATCAACACCGAATTTTTTCTGAGGTAGATCTCGCACGTGTCCTTTCGAAGATATAACTTGATAGTCACTGCCAAGTATGCTTTCTATTGTCTTCGCCTTTGCGGGCGATTCAACGATGATGACTTTACTTGCGTTGGTTATCCTTGTTGAATGACCTGAACTACTTAGACCAGATGAATCTGACTTCGATTTGCTTCTTGACTTAGTGGTTGCTGTTTTTTTAGTGCTTGTTGATTTTACCGATTCAGCAGATTTAGTAGACTTTGCTTGCCCCTCTTGCTTTTTTGACGTCTTCTTCGTCTCTTTCGTTTCTTTTGATTCAGTCGATTTTGTAGATTTGCTGGACTTTGTCGACTTTGTTGTTTTTGTCGGTTTTACTGATTTGTTAGCTCCACTACTTGTTGCCACTATTTCATCACCTACTTCAATTATTTGCGTTTCTTACAAGACAAAAAGAAACTCTCTTAAAGTACTCTTGTAGACCACTTTTAGGATCATCTTAGGAGAAATCTTCTATTCAAATTTGTGTCGTACTCGCTCCACTCTTTTCCTCTTTCTTCATGTTCGATTATTTGAAGGACTCTGTTAATCTTGGAATCCATGTTTTCTACGTAGTGTAGTACCAAGGCTTCGGGAGTCTTTGGTATAACTGGAGAGCCCCATTCGTATTCGCCATGGTGCGATGCGATTAAATGTTTCAATTTCAAAAGCTTGTTGTAGGGCACCCCCCTCACTCTTCTATCGATCATCTCTATACCTATAACGATATGACCAAGCAATTCTCCCTCGGTTGTTACTTCTATACCCTTTTGGTTGATCACGTATTCTTTTACCTTGCCAAGATCGTGCACAAGTGCGCCAGTTATGAGTAGATCTCTATCCAACTGGGCATATATTTTGCACACCTGGTCTACGAGTTTAGCCACGTTGAGTGAGTGTTCGAGTAGACCTCCTATGTATGCGTGGTGAATTCTCATACCTGCAGGAGCGTTCTTGAAAGCCTCTACGAAGGCCTTATCTTCAACGAAGAATATTTCAAGTACTTTTCTGTAATCGTTGTCTTCAACTGTTTGAATCATCCTGACGAGTTCTTTGTACAATTCTTCTGGATTGTTGATCTTGGATACAAATCTTTCCACATTGTATTGGCCTTCGCTTAATTTCTTCAGCGCACCATCCGAATCTGCGATGTTTATCTGTATCCGTTCGTCGTAGTAGACCACTTTTCCAGAAACAGCAAGCACGGAGCCAATTTGGAGCGTTTGATCGTTGGTTTCCGCGTTGTATCTATCTACTGCTCTTACGCTTCCTGTCCTATCTTCGAGTGTAAGGAGTAGAAATTTCTTGCCATCCTTTGTTTCTTGGAGTTTCTTACTTCTGAGTTTGAATATTCCATCGATCTCCCTATCAACGTAATTTTCGAGGTCTTCGACATACGGTGTTTCCAATTTCTTCAAGATTTCATCAGGTATATTCACAATTCCATCCCCTCATACTTTCTAGCTACTCGCTCAGAAATCCTGCAAGTGACCTCATAATTTATCGTATCCACCAGACGTGCAATTTCTTCTGCGGTTATCGCATTATCCCCTTGCTTTCCTATGAGTACAACCTCATCACCGATTTTCACGTCACTCAAATGACTGACGTCCACCATGAATTGGTCCATGCAAACACGCCCGACGATAGGGCATCTCTCACCGTGAATGAGCACGTATCCTTTATTAGATAACTGCCTCCAATATCCATCTGCGTAACCTACGGGTATGGTGGCTATTCTCATCTCCATGAATGCCCTGAAAGTTCTGCCATAACTAACCGTATCACCGGGATTGATCGTTTTTACGTAAGAAACGATGCTCTTCCACTCGAGCACAGGCTTGAGCTCACTGTTTTGGACTGCATCACTTGGTTGAAGCCCATAGCTTGCAATGCCAATTCTCACGTAATCGAAACAATTCACAACTTTCAACAATGCAGCTCCACTATTGCATATATGCTTTATTTTAACATCGAGATCTAAGTTGGCAAATTGCTCTACTTGTTCTTTTGTAAATGCAACATCCTCTTCGTCAACACTATCTGCAACGGCAAAATGGGTGTATGCACCTTCAATCTCAAAACCTGCTTTTCTCGCACTCGATATGAATTCTTTGGCCTCTTGTGGTTGCACGCCAAGCCTTCTCATGCCCGTATCTATCTTCACATGACACTTTGGTTTGAAAGGCTGCTTGGCGTATTCATTCAACTGTTCCCACGAATAGAGCGTCAAAGTTAAGTTATTTTCACAAGCAACGTTTATCAGATCAGGCTCGACGTAGTTGAACACCAGTATATTGCTCTTTATCCCGTGGTTTCTAAGTTGCAATCCTTCTTCAAGGAATGCGACAGCAAAATAATCTATGCCCATTTTTTCCGCAACTTTTGACAGAGCGATTGCACCGTGTCCATATGCATTCGCCTTTACTACGGGCATTACCTTTGATGGTGCGCAATGGTGTTGAAAAAACTGCAAGTTGCTGATATAATTCCTTAGATTTATAACTGCATACGTCCTTCTACTTTCCATCGCACTCACCTACTTTTAAGGTTTCAAGTTCTTCGTATTTACAACTTCTCCTTCTACGAATTCTACAAACGAAATTCAGAACGATTGAAAATTCTTTCTGACTTTCTGTTACTTGATTTATCTTGATTTCTAATTGTATCATCGAGTATGTTGGCCATTTTTATTGGAGGTAAGTGATACACTCTCCACCTAGTTCTCAACTTTACACCAAGGACACTGTACCTAAAGTCTATTATATCACTTAAATCCACATTGAAGTACCAACTGTGCAACTTGGAGCCTCTCAATTCTATTTTGAAAAATAGTGCCTCTATGGTTAGAAACAGAATAACGATGTAAAAGATGACAGACACAGTCAGTATCAAATTTGATGAAGGCAAAGAAAAAATTTGGAGCACAAATGACGTGCTCACAATGCTTAAGAGGATCATACAATATTTGTACCAGTTTTGCGTCTTGAATGTCATAATCCAACAATTCAAAAAGAGCGGGGATATCCCCGCTCTTTATGCCTCCATTGATACGGATTTAGATTTGCTAGCGTATCTCTTAACTTTTCCAGATTTCAAACAATCTGTACAGATACCCATTCTTTTAATTGTTCCATCTTCAAGTTGAACACGTACTTTCTGAACATTTGGCTTAAACCATCTGTTTGTATGCCTATTTGAGTGGCTTACTGTCTTGCCCGCCCTTGGTTCCTTACCACAGATCTCGCACTTTGCCATAACCGCTTCCTCCTTTATGTTGATTCATTGTGATTTAAATAATGATATACAATCGACATATTAAATACCTATGCCACTACGTGGTATATTATACCAACTATATTTGCAAATTCAAGTGGCAATTTGGTAAAGAATAACAGAAAAATTATGCTAATGACTCATTGAACTTTCGTTTAGAGAGCCAATCGTATGTGATGCTTTATCTATTTATTAAGGAAATTAATACGCTTTTTATCAAATACTCGGCTGTGCAAAGGCGGAGATACGTTATACGACAATCGTGGGTGCAGATTGCCATAAATCATAAAAAATATCATAAAAATATCCAATTTAAAAATGAAAAAATTGCTGTGTTGTATGGTATAATTTAGCAAAATTAAAACGAAAGTACTCTAACTCTTAAATTCCTAGCGAGAAAGTTCATCCAGAAAGGGGGGAGTGTTGTGAAGTTAACGAAGTTTTTCATGGTGATAGTAGTGATTTTCGCCGCGGTTGGTTTTGCATTTGATCCAACAACTTTTGTTTCTCTGATCGTTGGTGAACCGGACACACTCGACATTCATCAAGCGTATGATACGGTTAGTGGAGAGGTTATCTACAACGTCTACGAAAGCCTCATCGCCTACAAAGGCAGCAGTTTGTTTGAATTTGAACCAAGACTTGCCACGCAAGTGCCAACTGTCAAGAACGGTTTGATAAAAGACAGTGGAAAGACGTATGTATTTCCAATTCGGAAGAGTGTAAAATTCCACAACGGTAATCCACTAACACCCGAAGATGTCGAATATTCATTTGAGCGTGGTTTGTTGTATGACCCAGCAGGTGGACCGATGTGGATGCTCTGGAATGCCATTTTTGGTGTTAATTCACTCGACGAAATGATTCAGAGCTACATAGGCAAACCCGTTGCTGAAGTTTTCAAGGATGGAAAGCCACTTGCGGAGTATAAGAACAAACTTGTCGAGATGTACAACAAGGTTATAGACCCAGCTATAGAAGTTGATGGAGATAACGTTGTATTCAAGTTGGTAAAGCCGTATGGACCATTTTTGACGATAATGGCACACACGGTTGGATGGTCGGCAGTACTAGATAAAGAAACATCTGCCAAACTTGGTCTTTGGGATGGGAAACCAGATACATGGTGGAATTACAGAAATATCGCAAAGGAAGAATCTCCAATCTACGCTACTGCTATCGGTACAGGCCCATTCAAATTGGCGGAATGGGATAGAACAGGTAAGAAGGTTGTACTTGAGGCTAACAAAGACTATTGGCGCGGAGAACCAAAGATTAAGAAAGTGATAATCACCACGGTAAGTGAATGGACAACAAGAAAAATGATGCTAGAAAAAGGTGATGCAGACCATATAGCTCTTACCCTTGAATATCTCAATCAAATTAAGGGGACCAAAGATGTTCAAATTATCGAGAATATTCCAAGTATTTCGAGTGTTGTAGTAGGATTTTCGTGGTCAGTTTCTCCAAGCAGTAAATTCATAGGTAGTGGCAAATGGGATGGTCAAGGAATACCGCCAGACTTCTTCAGTGATCTCAATGCGAGAAAGGCCGTTTCGTACGTTGTTAATTACGATGCAGTTATCCGTGATGTACTCTTGGGTTACGGTAAGAGGATACCATCTGCATTACCTGATGGATTGCTTGGATTTGATCCAACGCTTCCACTTTACAGGTTCAACCTAGGAGAAGCAAGGAAGGCTCTTGAAAAAGCATGGGATGGGAAAGTCCTTAAAACGGGAATCAAATTTACAATTGCGTACAATACCGGAAATGTGATGAGGCAGAGGATAGCAGAGATCATTAAGACGTACCTGGAAATGATAGCACCTGGAAAAGTTAAGGTCGATATTGTATCGTTGAATTGGCCAAGTTATCTGGATGCTATGAGAAAAGCAGAGTTGCCAATGCCAATATTCCAATGGCTTGCCGATTTCCCAGATCCCGATAATTTCATCTTTACATACTATCATTCAGCAGGCACTTATGCACCAAGACAAGGCGATAACTTTAAGAAATTTGTTAGTACTCCAAGAAAGGAATTAGGTGGAAAGAGCCTCGATGATTTGATCGAAATGGCAAGAAATTCTCCTGATCCAGAAGAGCGTGGAAAACTCTATGTGCAGATCCAGAAATTTGCAATTGACAATTACATCAGCATACCTATTTATCAACCTCTCGATGTAAGGGTGCAAAGGACATGGGTTAAAGGTTGGTATCCAAATCCAATGAGACCAGGTGATGATTACTTCGAACTTTACAAACAGCAATAGTTTCAATATATAACAAAAAACAAGGGCTGGTTTTTCCAGCCCTTGTTTTATCTTCACAGAATGGGAAATGCACCGCACTCATCACAGTACTCATTTAATCGTCTGTATCTTAACGGTATCGGTAGTGCCCGGTTTTCCCCAGGGGATACCTGCAACGATTACAACCTTATCCCCGCTATTTACCAAACCAAGACACTGCGCCTTTTGAACCACTTGTTCTATCATTTCATCGGTTGTAAGATCACCTTCAAGCATTACAGGTATTACGTCCCAGACAAGCGATAGTCTGTTGTAAGTCTCGCTCGAATTTGTCGCTGCCATTATTGGAATTGCCGGTTTATACTTAGATACATGAATTGCAGTTGATCCAGTACTCGTTGCGGCAATCATCAATTTTGCATTGACATTTTTGGCTAGTGTAGTAGCCGCATATGAGATGGCACTTGACGTATCGAACGATGATGAATATTCTCTCAACCATTCAAGCTTGTAAGTTTCGTAGCTCTCCATGTACTTTTCAGTCATCTTCGACACATCATCCATTACTCTAACAGCCTCACATGGGTACTTTCCTATAGAAGTTTCGGCAGAGAGCATTATCGCATCTGTACCATCTAAAATTGCATTTGAAATATCTGTCACCTCTGCTCTCGTTGGGGTTGCATTGTTTATCATACTTTCGAGCATCTGCGTTGCAGTTATAACAGGTTTTTTATAGAGATTGGAGAGTTCTATTATTCTCTTCTGAGCGATTGGAACTTCTGCAATTGGTATTTCAACACCAAGGTCACCCCTTGCAACCATTACGGCATCTGTGGCTGCGATTATTTCTTCCAAATTGTTGAGTGCCTGCACAGTCTCTATCTTTGCTACTATCGGAATATTTGTCAATTCTTTGACTTCTATTATATCTTTTGCCTTTCTAACAAAAGAGAGCGCAAAATAATCGATGCCTTCTTCGTTACCGAGCTTTAGAAACTCTTTATCTCTTTCCGTGAGCGATGGTGTAGATATATCGACACCTGGAAGATTTACACCGCGCTTGTGCGTTATCTCTCCGCCTCTTTCTACCTCGCATAAAATCGTCTTGTCTTGCTTGTGAACTTCTTTTGTTACCAGCGAGACAGCGCCGTCGTTTATCAGTATTTTCTCACCTATTTTTATCTCTTCGTACAGCTTTTCGTAATTGATCCAAAACCTCTGCGCATTTCCAACAAACTCCTCACCGCAGACTACTTCCACGATGCTTCCTTGTTGTAACGTGACGTAGTCTGTTTCAAATTTACCTGTCCTTATCTTTGGACCTGATAGGTCTAGCAATATGGCGAATGTATAGCCCTTATTTCTTAATCTTTTGATTCGCTGTATTCTATCTCTGTGTACGTCTAACGTTTCGTGAGAAGAATTCAGTCTGAAAACATTCACACCACATTCGAGCAATTTTATTAAATTCTCTTCTGACTCAGAAGCCGGACCAACTGTTGCAACAATTTTCGTCTTTCTCATCTCACTCATTGTTTGGCACCTCCAATCATATCTAGTCACATTTTTGCAATCTAAGACATTTTACATGAGAATTATATCACATTTTGGATGATTGCAGTATTATCCACGTTACATCATATTGAATGTCTTTGAAATGATATCATATCCTTGACTCTTTTGAAATGGAGGCAGGAATGTATGGAAGCATTCGACATGGAACTAACAAAAGGGATGATAGAAAGGGATGATAGAAGAGTATTTGAAATTCAGCAAGAAAAACAATGGTGTGATAATAACACAACGCTGTAATTTGACTTATGTGAGACGAATTACAACAGTCGATAGGTTTTAAAGGTATATCTTTTTATTGTTCCGTTTTTAAAATGACTGACTTACTCAACCCATTCGGCTTGTCTGGATTGAGTCCTTTGATTACTGCTCGTTTGTATCCTAAAAGTTGACTGTACAAAGGGAGAAATTGTACCTCAAACTTTGGTTTATCACTCAGCGAGGTTAAAATATGTACACTCCCACCACGTGACTCTATGTCTTTTTGCAGTTCTACTTCAAATGGATTAGCAACTTGATGTTGTGAAAAAATCACTACGTGCGTCTTTTCGGAAAGTAATGCGATTGGTCCATGACGATATTCCAACGTTTCATAGAATTCCGCATGGTCAAGCGATAATTCTTCAACTTTCAAGGCACTTTCTTTGGATACATAGTATCTCTCACCGTATCCCAAGAAGACAAAATGGGACTTTACATTCACAAGCTCGTCTTGGATGAGACTTTCGTATTTCTCGAGGTAATCTTCAGCATTTAATTGAAACTTTTTGATTCCATTTAGAAAGAGTCTCAAAATGGCCGAAAAGCTGGCCGTCATGACCACTGATTCTTCATGTGCGAAATCAAGCTCATAACTCATATCACATAATGCACTGAGAGGTGTATCCTTTTCACAGGTAATGGCAACACTTTTCACCTTTCCTTTCAATGTTTCTGCAGCCATTATTGTCTCGGTCGTAGTGCCTGTACGAGAGAGAAACACAACAGTGTCGTAGTTCTTGCTTATTTGTTCTTTCTTGTCATTGATCATTATCTCTCCGGCGCTCAAAGCTTGTGCATTTATACCCATTTGTTTCAGAATCTCGGAAAAGATCAATCCTGCGTTGTAAGAACTACCACAACCTACAAAAAGATACCTCTTGTCGTAGGCAAATTTTGGAGGGTTCATATCATCTACGATTTTGATCAATGTGGAAACCCTTTTGATCTCTTCGTAAGTTCTGAATGTATGGTTCATCGTCTATACCTCCTTCTTTTGATTACTTCGGCAATGCTAATTTACCAAGTACAGAAGTCCTTTGCGCACCTGTGACTATCTGTTTATGGGCAACCCCTCTTAAGAACATTTCGCCAAGTAATGCAATGGCGATCGCTTCCCTGAAATCTATCAACCATCGCTCAGGAATTTTAACTTCATACCCCATTTCTGAAATATCAGAAATCAGTGTTTTGTTGTATGCTCCACCTCCAACCACAATCAATTTTCTTACGCTTGGTAGATGCAACCTCAAATTTCTTACCACAGTTTCAGCGGTGAAACGTACCATCGTTCTCAGTATATTGATTTCTGAAGCACTTAGACTGAGGTTTAAAAACTCTTCGTTGTAGATCTCCCTACCTGTACTTTTTGGTGGTGCTTGTAGGATGTACGGCTCACTTTTGTAAAGTAATGCATTAAGCAAACTTTCGTCGATTTGCCCCTGTGATGAAATACTTCCGCTTTCATCATATGCCTTGCCAAAGTATCTTTGACAAACCAAATCTATTAGGCAATTACCAGGTCCTGTGTCAAATGCGATAAGGTTGCCTGAGACATCGTAAGCAGTTATGTTTGATATACCGCCGATGTTAAGAACAGCACATTCACTGCTCTCCAATAGAAAAACTGAATCGAAATAAGCACTGATAGGGGCACCTTGACCTCCGAGTACCATATCCTTTTTTCTGAAGTCATAGATCACCGGTCTGCCCAATTCGACTGCCAAGACATCTGCTTCTCCTATCTGCAATGTAGAACCTACTTCAGGCATGTGATAAACGGTTTGACCATGATAAGAGATAGCATCGTAGCGCCAATTTAGTGACTTTATCATATCGACATGTGTCCTTGCTAACTCAAAGTTAAAAGACGTTACGTGCTCAACATTCGAACGCTCTTTGTTGTAAGTCTCAACAATCCTCTTTTGCAAGCTTGAATCATATGGGATCGTCTTCGCATCGATGACGTAAAAAGATAAATTGTCATCGTTAAATTCAAACGTAACGTTGGCTATATCAAGTCCATCAGCAGAAGTGCCTGACATGAGGCCCAGGATGGTATGTTTCGGTTGATCAACGAAACGTGCGAACTCTCCCCAGTCCCATAATTTAACGATCTTTTCCATAATAGTCACCATTTCTCACATCAAAGTTTGCAAACACAACGTTATGTACGAGTGCTCTCACCCTCTGCATTTTTTCGTTCCAACGATCATAAAATCCTTTATTGGTAAGCAATATAACGTGCAACCCCTCAGGTGTAATCCACAAACTGGTTCCTGTAAAACCCGTATGGCCAAACATCTTCTCGTGTGCAAAGTCTCCAGCACTCCCACCCGATATCGGTACCATCCAACCCAAATGACGTCTATTATCCTTGTTTCCAGATTCGTAAACGACCGTTTGTGTAAACAAATCTACAACATTCCTTGAAACGTAGTACCCATCCAATAGTCTGTTCACGAATATGTGAATGTCTTTAGCTGTTGAGAACAGGCCTGCGTTTCCACTCACACCACCAAGATAGTAGGAAAGTTCATCATCAGGCTCTCCCCTCAGCCGCCTACCTTCCCTTTCACTTGTTGGTGCGCAGTTTTCAACGTTCTTAGGATTGAAACATGTATTTGGAAGCTCAAGTAATTTCTCTATGTAAGAATCGAAATCGTCTCCCGTGATGCTCTCTACGATAGACATAAGTGTTATAAAATTTAGACAGGAATACTGCATCTTTCCTTTGCAAGTAGGCTGAATCTTCAGAATTTCCTCTTTTAAATCTTTATCTCTCAATAGTCTCCAAAGCTCACTGTACGGTTGTAAGCCGGAAGTATGAGAAAGAAGTTCAAAAATCGTTATCTCCGCCTTTTCACCTTCAACGTTTATAAAATCACCAACTTTGTCATATAAAAATATTCGACCCTCTCCGAAGAGTCTCATTATTGCAGTAGTAGTCGCTATAACCTTCGTCAAACTTGCCAGATCATAAATCGTATCGATTGAGACCTTCTTAACACCATCTAGAGTTCCATAGGCCTTCTCATACAAAATGACATCCTTCAATCCAACGATCAAAACTGCTCCTGGATATATCCTTTGTTCTATTCCATCCTCGATGATACGATCCACATGCTTCCAAAAGTTGTTTTCTCTTCTCACATTATCGCCTCTCAATCGATATTTGACCATTGAGATTAATTTTATCATTTTATCAGCGAAAAAACACTCTCATCTGCTCCACCTATTCCACAGGTATGACAAAGGAATCAGTTTAATTATAGTTCTTAGCCATATTTTTTCAAAATTTAGAAAAGATGAGTATGTTGAAGATTTATGATTATAACAGTTACTAGTTCTCGATAAATTGTGTTATACCATAAAAACAAATCATTGTTAATATGAATAAATGTTATATCATTAAGATATCAAAAATTGGTTCAAAAAATCCAATTATATACGCATTTACGCGGAAAATCTTACAGTCGGGATAAAAGATCCTTTTAAATAAGCTTGAGGAGTGAGAGTTTTAGTATCAGTCATAATTAAAAACGGCATTGAGGTATTTGACTTTGATTCGATAGGAAGATACAGAATAGTATTAATAACTAACTATTGATAGTGAATTTGGAAGGTTTACAAAGGTTTACAATTGATGATCTCTTAGCTAAAAAAGGTATAAATGTTATAAAGCTCTCCATACCAGAACATAGGCTATGCGTAGATTCAGATAGTAAAGAAATGACCAATTTCATTCATCCAAAGCAGGATGTTCCGGCATACAGCGTTTGTGGTAAAAGGTATTTTTGGAATTTGTCATCTCTCAATTTGAGGTGTTCCGGTTCATTTGTAGGAGGCGATTTTGTGTGCGCGGTAAATAGAAGAGATGTTGGGAAGTTGTTCATGATAGGTATTTACGGCACAGAGCTTTCAGAAGAGACTAAAGAGGTTTTGTCTTTAATAAATCCAGGTTTTTTGATTTTATTCTCAAGAAACGTTGTTGGTCCGGAGCAGGTGAGAAATTTAATAAACGACGTTTCCAATTTTCTTGGATACAAGCCCATAATATCTGTAGACCAAGAAGGCGGAAACGTAGTGCGCTTGAAAGAGGGATTTACAATTATGCCAAGTGCAATGGCTTGTGCGGCAACAGACGATCCAGAGTTGGTTAGACGGGCTGTAAAGGTTACATCTTTAGAAATGAAAGCAGTTGGTATCGATTGGAATTTGGCACCTGTTGTGGATGTAAACATGAACCCGCTAAATCCTGTGATAGGGATCAGGTCTTACGGTGATGAACCAGGGAGAGTTGTCCAATTTGCAAATTCCTTTGTTAGTGGTTCACACGAAGCTGGAATCGCTACATGTTTGAAGCATTTTCCAGGTCTTGGTAGTGTATCGGTGGATCCCCATTTTGATTTACCGGTCATCGATAAATCTATAGAGGAGCTCTATGAGGTTGATTTATTCCCGTTCAAAAACGTCAAGTCTTATGCTTGGATGCCATCCCATGTATACTTTCCAAGGATACAGAAAGACGGTTTGCCAGCTTCACTTTCGAGGTTTATACTTAAAGATATCGCACGAGATATGCTCGGCTTTGATGGTGTAATAGTGGCCGATGACCTATTGATGGGTGGAGTCAGTAAATTCACGTTAGAAAAACGGGTCATCGACGCCTTTGATGCTGGAAACGATGTTTTAACGATTTGTCATGAGCCAAACTTGCAATTAAGAGCCTTTGACGCTTTCTGCGATTATGTGGAAAACAGTGAAGATGCGCAAAAGAATTTTTCTTTGGCTTTTGAAAGGATCGATAGATTCTCAAAGATGGTGAAAGCGAGTTCCGAAAGGTTTCCTGAAGATAAAATTGAGGAAGATGAACGTGTGGTAGAGAAACTTATTCGAAAGTCCATAACCGTAGTGAATGCCAACGGCTACACATTTCCCATAGATAGGGTAGACATCGTTTTATCTATGCTAAACGTGACAAATACTCCCGTTGTTGAAGACCAGACCTTGTTTGTACCAAATATTGCGAAAGAGATGTGCAAGATTTTCAATTGTGAGCTCTTAATGATTTCTGAGGAAAATCTACCAGAGTTGAGTGAATTGAGGCAAAAGAACGTTGTACTATTCACGTACGATGCGTATCGAAATCCTACTTTGAAAGCATTTTTAAAAGAACTTGACGCAAGTTCAAAATTGTTGCTGATTGCTCTCAAGAATCCTTACGATGCATTGTATGTTAAGAACTCTATTGCACTTTACGGTTCTTCTCCCCTTCAGCAGAAGATGTTACTTGATGTACTTCTTGGAAAAAGTACAGCTCAAGGTACGTTGCCTTTAAAAAATAGGGGGCGATTGAATGAATGAACATAATGAATATAAGGATAAGAAAAAGACGGAAAGAGTAGAGCTGGAATATTTGGAAACGGAAGAAATAAACCCTCTGACTGAGAATATTGATAAACTGGATGTTTTAAGTATATTGAAGATCATAAACATGGAAGATAGAAAAGTTGCAGAAGCTATTTCCAATGTCATAGATAAAATAACTCAAATTGTAGATCATTGCATAGAAGCGATTAGAAAAGGTGGAAGAGTGATATACGCTGGAGCTGGTACGAGCGGTAGGATGGGATTTATAGATGCTGTGGAGGTTGTACCGACATTTGGTGTGCCGGAAGGCTTATTCGTACCACTTATCGCAGGTGGTGAAGAGGCACTGAAAAGGTCGATAGAAGCTGTGGAAGATGATGCCGAACTTGGAAGAGAGGACGCGAGGAAGCTCAGCGTAGATAGTAAAGATGTTGTGATAGGAATAGCAGCAAGTGGAAGAACTCCGTACGTTGCAGGAGTATTGAATTATGCAAGGGAATGCGGGGCTCGTACATTTCTAATCTGTAACGTCAGTAAGCCTGCACTTGCCGAGTATTCCGATGTGGTTGTATCAATTGAAACCGGCCCTGAAGTGATATCTGGTAGTACGAGGATGAAAGCGGGGACCTCTCAGAAAATGGTTTTGAACATGATAAGTACAACCACTATGATAAAATTGGGTAAGGTTTACAAAAATTATATGGTAGATGTACTTGTGCTCAACGAAAAACTGCGTGAAAGGGCGATAAGGATAATCATGAAGACCACAAATGTCGACTACGAGACTGCAGCTGAATATCTTGCTAAGGCTGGCAATATGCCGAAAGTGGCGATTTTGATGATACTCACGGGAAGGAACAAAGAAGAATGTCAGGAATTGTTGCGAGACTATACAAGCGTATCTGATGTTTTATCGAATCTCACGAAGCAGTCAACGTAATCCAGAGTGATACCGGGAAGAATAAGGAGGTGGGCCATGGATAACAACGTATTGCCTTTGTATTACCGTATTTACACTGAGCTTCGCAACAGGATTCTCAATGGTTACTACAAAGATGGAAAACTTCCACCAGAGATGAAATTGTGTAAAGAGTTTGATGTAAGTCGTATAACCATTAGAAACGCTTTAGAACAGTTGAAGCGTGAAGGATTGATATCGAGAGCAAAAGGCATCGGTACATATATAAGAAAATTTGAGAGTGAGGAGCAGCTTACAGTATTAACAGGGTTCACCGATGAAATGAAGGGCAAGAAAGTAACATCGAAAGTCCTTGAGAACAAACTTGTTAATGTCCCACTTGAAGCTCAGGAACGCTTTGAACTGCCTACAAGCACACTCGTCGTGTTGCTGAAAAGAGTGAGGTATATAGATGATAAACCAATAGCTATAGAGTCCGCCTATTTGAATCCATCTGTCGACTTACGACTATTGAACATATTGCAGGAAGATATGGGAAATCAATCATTGTACAATTTCATCCGAAGAGAACTCTCGATAAATTTATCTTACGCAGAGGAAATTCTGGAAGTTACGAAGACCTCCAAGGAAGAATCTGCTTGGCTTGATGTGAAACAAGGTGACTGTGCTATACTCAGGAAGAGATTCACATATACAGAAGATGGAAAATGCATAGAATACGTACTTTCGATTTATCGAGGCGACGGGTACAAGTTCCAAGTTGTTAGGAAGTGATTTGTGGCCATGATATCTGTTGGTATAGATGGTGGTGGTACATCTATAAGAGTTTGTGTTGCAAGTATCGACAGTAACACTGTACTTGAAGAATTTACAATACCCTCGGGTATCAACTTGACATCAACTCCGGCCATGCGACAAGCAGCACTCCTAAGACGTATAGAGAAAATTCTCGTTAAAAAGTTTGGTACAGATCTCAGTATCGATTTTGTTGTTCTCGCTGTTTCAGGTGGTGGTACAACTTCAAGAAAAGAAGAATTTGAAAAGATAGCTGAACAGGTCTTTAACGCCAAGAGGATAACTGTCCTGTCAGACATAGAAGCTTTGAAGTACTTGCTTCTTAGTGATAAGACAGGGATAGTAGTAGTGTGTGGGACTGGTAGTATAGCTATATCACACAGAGGAAAAAGGGTTGGTGGTTGGGGACATCTGTTTGGAGATGAGGCAGGTGCGTATGCGATCGCGCTAGAAATCTTTAGAAGATTTTTCGACTACGTCGATAACATTGTAGATCATGATTTGGTTTATGACGAGTTGATGAAATTCTATCATCTTTCTTCATCCTATGAATTGACAAATATCCAATTGAGGAAAGATTTTAAGGCAAAAATAGCAACTTTTACAAAATACATGCCACTTACCGATACAGTCAAAGAAATTATCGATGAGCAAGTGGATAAATTCTCGAAAAAAGTTATAGGGCTTGCAAAAAGTGAGTTAATTGATGATTTATATTTCTTTGGTGGTATGTTTGAAAACGATTATTTTAGGGATAGAATGTTTGAAAAGCTGAGAGCTTTTAATCTTCACAGGGTGAATATAAAAACACACGTTGAGCTTGCGCTCAACGCATGTTATCTTTCTGATCTAATCAGTAGAGGACACACCTAACCTTTCTTCCATCTACTTCTCTAAATCCCACAGGACCTTTGCATTCGGACTTTGCATACTTGCATCTTGGTTCAAATGGGCATCCAGGAGGTGGATCTATGAGGCTTGGTGGTTCTCCAACATCCAACATATTGACATCACCACTTCTCTCAGGATCCGGTGCAGCCTCTTTTAACAACATACTATACGGATGCAGAGGTTTGTTTACAACATCTTTGGCATTCCCTTCCTCAACAATGATTCCTGCATACATAACGGTGATTCTATCAGAAACATATTTTGCAGCTGCAAGGTCGTGAGTAACGTGTATAAAAGATATCTGGTGCTCTTCTTTCAATTTCAGCATAAGATTCAAGATACCTGATTTTATAGAAACATCAAGCATCGATGTAGGTTCATCAGCCAATATGATCTGCGGTTTAGTTATGATAGCTCGAGCAAATATAACTCGTTGCCTCTGACCACCAGAAAGTTCATGAGGAAATTTTGTCAAGTAATTATCAGGTGGAGTAAGCTCAACGTCGGAAAGAACGCTTTCAATAACTTCACTCTCGTTTTCAATTTTATGAATCTTAAGAGGGCGTTTCAGTACGTGTTCGATCTTCTTAGTTGGATTAAGTGAAGCGAATGGATCTTGGAAGACCATTTGAACATTTTTTCTAAATTCGAGTTCTTCTGAACGACTGAGTTTTTTTGGAACTTTGTTACCGAAAAGTTCAATGACACCATCCGTTGGTTCGTATATCCGCGCCAAGACCCTCAACAACGTCGTCTTACCACAGCCACTCTCACCAACTATCGATAGAATCTCCTGCTCATTGAGCTCTAAATCGACACCACGGAGGGCCTTTAAGGTTAAGATTTTAATTCCTTTTCTAATTTTAAATTCTTCCTTTATATTCGATATTTTCAGTACAAGTGACATGATGTCCACCTACCATTTACAAACTTGAGTTCGGGTTTTTCTACTTCACACTTTTCGAAAGCGTAAGAGCATCTCTCTCTGAACGGGCATCCTGTTATGTTCAAAGATAAGTCTATTGGTCTTCCTGGAATGCTCTTGTACTTTTCTAAGTTCTTCGATATGCTCGGTAATGCTTCCAAAAGGCCCTTTGTGTATGGGTGCATCGGGTTTGAATAAACAGAATGTGCTTCGCCGATTTCGACAAATTCACCGCCGTACATTATTGCAATCTTAGTAGCCATCTCGAAGAGTAAAGATATGTCATGCGTTATGAATACTGCCGAAAATGCCTTCTGCTTCCTTAGTTCTTGTATTTGTTGCAAGATCGATCTCTGTACTACAACATCGAGTGCCGTCGTTGGTTCGTCCATAAAGATGACACTTGGTGACATCAACAACGCCATAGCTATGACGACCCGCTGCCGTAACCCACCAGAAAGTTGGTGTGGGTAGCTGTCCATACGATCAGCAGTTATTCCGACGAGTTCGAGATTTTTCTGAACTAATTCATAGGCATCAGCTTTTGAATATCCATGGTTTTTTATCAAAACATCTGACATTTGATCTTTTATTTTGATGACTGGATTTAAGGAATTCATAGAACTCTGAGTAACAAGTGCGACCTTCTTCCATCTCAACTCTTTCATTTCCGAATCGTTGAGAGTGAGTAAATCCTTCCCATCGATCAAAACCTTTCCAGACATTATCTTCCCAGGCTTTTTAAGCAATCTCAAAGCAGCCAACACGAGAGTTGACTTTCCACATCCAGACTCACCTGCAATTCCGAAAAAATCATTCTTTTCAACTTTGAACGAGACATTTCTCACTGCATGAACGAATTTGTCTCTGAATTCGTATCCTGCATTCAAATTGATTACTTCGAACACATTACCACCTCTGTTCTCATAGAAGCCATATATACAACCTTACCTTGCTCTTAAACGAGGGTTGGTTATTTCGTCTATCGAGAAACTTACCAAGGCGAAAGCAGTACCGAGGAGAGCTATACACAAACCCGGTGCAAGTACCCAGTACCACATACCATTGAGCAGAGCGTTGGCGCTTTGAGCCCAGTAAAGCATGGTACCCCATGTTACTTTACTTACATCGCTCAAACCAAGGAACGACAGGGAAGCTTCACCAATAATTGCGTAAAGTACTGAACTGAAAAAGATGGAAAATATTAAAGAGAGCATGTTAGGTAATAGTTCTACGAATATTATATAAAGATCACTTTCTCCCGCAACTTTAGAGGCCATAACAAACTCTCTGTTCTTGAGTGAAAGCATTTGAGACCTTATCATTCTTGCACCTGAACCCCAACTTGTGAAAGCAATAACTAATATCACCATCAAAGGGCCTCTTACTTTCATATACGAGCTTATGACGATCATTAGTGGCAGTCCTGGAATTACGAGAAATATATCGGTTATTGTGGAAAGGATTCGATCATTTATTCCTCCATAATACCCTGATATCATACCAACTACGGTAGCTATTACAGTCATCAACAAACCCGTGGAAACACCTATCCATAATGAAAGTCGCGAGCCATAAATAACCTGTGAAAATATGTCTCGCCCCATCCTATCAGTTCCAAGCCAATGTTCCGTAGAGGGTGACTGATATGGTACTGTAACAGTACGATTAGGGTCGTATTTTGTAAGTAGAGGTGCAAAAATGACGATGAAAATAAAGAAGACTATTATTCCTAAGCCAACTTTCCACACATCAATTACCCCCTGACACGCGGATCTAGGAATGCGTAAATGAAATCCATAAGAAGGTTAGCGATTAAGACTGAAAGTGAGATGAAGAAGAAGATCGCTTGTATTAACGGAAAATCTTGGCTAATAACAGCTCTGTACAACTGATATCCAACTCCTGGATATGAATAGACTACTTCGGTAAGTAATGCACCACTCACCACAAAACCCAATGAAATACCGAATGCAGTTATACTTGGTAAAATTGCATTTCTGGCAGCGTAGTGTACCATTATGTGCTTTTTATCCAATCCCTTTGCTTCTGCCAAGGTGATGTAATCTTCAGCTAAGACGGAAATCATATTGTTTCTCATGGTCAAAATCCAACCGCCGAGGGATGCAATGATAAGGGTGATAGATGGTAAAATAGCATGGTATATCACGCTTAGAACAAGTTTGAAACCCGTTAACGTCTCTCTTGTAGAATATGCATTCGATATAGGGAACCACCCCAATCTGTAACCAAAGACGTAAAGGAAAAGCATACCAAGCCAAAAATAAGGGATGGATCTAAGTAAAAGAGAGGAAATTAAAAGTACAGAACCTGCAGGCTTGTCTCTGTTCCATCCACCGTATATGCCAAGAAAGGTACCAAGCAAAAAGCTTAGAACGGTTGAAATTCCCACCAATCCAATCGTCCATGGGATGGAAGTAGCCAATACATCCTTCACCTGCACAGGATAGTACAAATACGATACGCCAAAATTGCCCGTGAATGTATTTTTAAGGTAATCGACGTATTGACTGAATAAGTTTTTGTCTTTCTCAACTCCGAGTGCAATTCGCATGGCCTCTACGGTTCTCTCATCCACGTTTGGACCAAATTGTGAAAGGATACGCTCCGCTGGATCTCCAGGCATGAGCCTAGGTAAGATGAAGTTTAGAGTCAATGCAAAAAATAGGGTTATAACGAAGAAAAGTAATCTGTTTGCAATGTACTTCAAATTTCTCACCGCCCTGTGTTAACTTTAATAAAAAGCTGAGATGCATGATTTACGGCTTAATAGAATCCCACTCACTCATTTTGTTGACAATGAGTGAGTGGGAAGGTTAGTCTATTTCACAGGTTCGAGATTCATAATTAGATATACCTTATCCATTCCATTGATTCTTGGTTCAACGTAAGGATTTTTGGCATTTGGCCAACCTGTAAAGTTCTTTGTCGAATAGATGAACCAGACCGGGTTGTAATAGAGAGGTACAGCTGGAATGTTTTCCAATACGATTCTTTGAAGTCTTGACATGATAACTTTCCTGACACTTACATCCGCAGTTTCTTTAATTTTAGCTAACAGATCATCTGTTGATTTATCAACCCATCCGCCCCTGTTACTACCAACGTATGCATTTGCGGAATTGAGGAAGTTATTATAAAATTCGTATGGAGTGGCACCATAATTAGTCCAACTAAGCACAACATCGAAATCCTTGTTCCTTATCCTTTGGAGATATTCACCATAGTCTATAGGAGTTACCCTAAAATCGACACCATAACTTTGCAGCTGTTGCGACAAAAGTTGGCAAACGGCTATCCAGTCTGTCCAACCTGCAGGAACGAGTATGTCGTAAGAGAGTCTGATAGATCCCTTTGTAAGTATGCCATCTTTTCCTTTTTTAAACCCTGCTTGTGAGAAGAGCTTTTCAGCAGTTGTTGGATCATATTTCCACCACATGTTCTTTAGGTCTTGGCTGATGAAATATTCATATCCTGATTTTATAACGACTGGATTAACAGGTGCTGCATAGCCTGTCATCCCAATTTGAACTAGCTGATCAGTATCTATCGCATAAGCAAAAGCTTTCCTAAGAGTAACACTTTTGAAAGGATCCTTGTTCAAATTAAAGAAAAGGAATACAGGATTGCCCTCGGCGAACCAGTAATTTATATCCTTCTTCTGCTGTATTAATTTTTCGATCTGTGGGTAATTGATACCCGCCCAATCGAGCTCACCATTTGCAACAGCTAATTGAGCACTTTCATTTCCGCTATATGCCGGTATTCTGATTCTGTCGACTTTGATCTTAGAGGCATTCCAGTAATTTGGATTCTTTTTCAATGTCACAACCTGTGTCGAAAAATTCTCTAAGATGTAAGCCCCTGTGCCTATCGGTTCTTCGTTTGCAAACTTCGATGGATCATCGAGTTTGCTCCAGATATGCTTTGGAACGATATAAATTCCTGCTAAGTTGTAAAGCATTAGAGTATTTACAACATTTAGTTTCACTTTTACAGTGTAATTATCAACTTTGGTAACTTCAGCAACCCCACTTTTCCAAACTCCAGTCACGTCTATCGCTGGAAACTTCTTTAATATTTCGAAAGTAAAGACTACATCATCGGCGGTGAATGATGTACCATCGGACCACTTTACACCGTTTCTAATCTTGAATGTTATCTCCTTGTAACCTGCACCCCATTTGTACTCTGATGCAAGCCAAGGTATAAACTCTCCAGTTTTCGTGTTTGCATAAACGAGCGTTTCGTAGATAAAACCTGCTGAAATATACCCGGTCACCGAAGAAGAATATGGATTAAAATTTCTTTGGAACGGACCGGTGACTGAAATCACCATCGAAAGTTCGTTGGCGAAGGAAACAACTGAGAGAAGTAAAAACAATGCAAGTAGAATCCTCGAGAAACGTTTCATATACTCCACCTCCATAAAATAAGATTGGGTTACTCAACATATTGTTATAACATTCTATCATATACGAATGAAAAATACCAAATTCTTAGTTATCCGGAAAAAGGAGCGAAATTGCCATTTAAAGTTTCAGTACGTTCGTATTCACTATCTTCTTGTTTATTTCGATATGTACATGTTAAAATGGTAATGTACTAACTCTTCAAACATTGACAAGAGTGAGTGTGAATATCCATAAGTTAATGAGAAAATGCAATAAAAGGAGGGATTCTTTTTCAATGCACCCAAAATGAGAAATGACTTGACGGTGTGAGCGCATTGTGAGTTAATGCTGAATTGGTGATTTGGTGATTAAGAAGGCGGTCAACTATGTGTTATACTAGAGGCATTGAAAAAAGATAAAGGCAGGGAAAAACAAAAAGGTAGGCAAAACTAACTCAAGTGCCTACCTCCGATCAGATTTTCATTAAGTGCTTAGTTAAAAATGATCACTCTACATTCCACTTCATTATACTGATGATGATTGTAATGACAAATGCCCAGGTAATGGAAAAGAGTGGTATGAGTGCTGCACTCTTAACGGTGAAAAAGTCTATCACGTTAAGTGCTACCCCTATGGTGCCCATTACGAATGCCTTTCGCATACCCTGTCTAACTTTAAGATTTGCAAAATCGCGAGCGATGATGAAAGTGAATACCGCAACTATTATGTACGCTATTGGTGATATAGAAAGACCCAACTTTTGGAAAAACATACCAAAATCGCCAGAGAAAAATGCAGTGGAGATCAGTATGTAGACAATCGATACAACATTTGCGATGTTCATCGCTGCTTTAGACTGTTGGAACAAAGATAGTAAAATAGGTACGGAGAGTATTATGTTTGCGATGAACATGAGAACGGAATAAGCATTGACATTTGTCATTCAGCTTATGCCTCCTCAATCATTTTTTTGTACTCTTCTTCGTCCAACAGTTCATCTATTTCAGATGGATTCGTTGGCTCAACTTTTACTAACCAACCTTCCCCTTCAGCATCTTGATTGACCAATTCTGGTGTTGCGCTGACTTTATCGTTGACTGCAATTACTTTACAACTTATTGGCGCATAAACATCTCCAGCAGCCTTAACGCTTTCGAGAGAAGCGAGCATTTCTCCCTTTTTCACTTCTTTTCCAACCGCTGGAAGGTCAACGTATACGATATCACCAAGCTGTTCTTGTGCATGAACTGAAATACCAACACATCCACTTTCCGTATCAAACCATTCGTGAGACTTTGCGTATTTTTTCATTTTCCCTGCCTCCCTTTTTCTATAGTGTTCTGCAATCTTTGAGATATGAATTCACACACCTATTTTACATATTATATCATGATTTTCTAATTAACCAACATCTAAAAGCTTCATTCTTTCACCGTAAACACTGAGAACTCTGTTTATTATTTCACTATCAGAGCGATTTTCAATTATGCTCTTGGCATCTTCTCTCGCCGTCATTATAAGTTCCACATCTGAAACTAAATCGGCCACTTTGAATTCTGGCAATCCATGTTGCTTCATTCCGAAGAATTCACCGGGCCCTCTAAGTCTCAAATCGTATTCAGATATCTTGAATCCATCGGTTGTACTTGCGAAAAATTGTAGCCTTTCCCAAGCCTCTTCTCCAGCCTCACTGACGATTAAGAAACAGTAACTCTGCTTTTCACCTCTACCGACTCTACCTCTGAGCTGATGTAATTGTGCTAATCCAAATCTCTCCGCATTTTCAATTACCATTACAGTTGCGTTTGGTACATCCACGCCCACTTCTATAACCGATGTTGAGACGAGAATCTTTATCTCGCCATGCACGAACTTCTCCATAACATCGTTCTTTTCCGCATCTGACATACGTCCATGGAGAAGGCCCATCGAAATATCTGGAAATACGTTCTGGCTAAGTGCTTTGTACATATCCTCTGCTGCTTTTGCATTGATCTGCTCAGATTGTTCAATCAACGGGTAGACGATGTAAGCTTGATCCCCACTTTCGAGTACTTGCTGTCTGACGAAATTGTACACTTCCTTGGCACGTGTGTGTCTGAGTGTAAATGTCTTGATCTCTTTCCTACCTGGCGGCATCTCGTCTATGATGGAGACGTCCAGATCACCGTAGAGTGTGAGTGATAGTGTCCTTGGTATCGGTGTCGCTGTCATTATGAGTGTGTCTACTACCTTACCTTTCGATATCAATTCTTCTCTTTGTTTTACACCGAATCTGTGCTGTTCATCGATGATGACGAGTCCAAGGTTTGCAAAGTGTACATCTTCTTGTATCAAAGCATGTGTGCCAATAACGACGTCTAAGTCTCCACTTTCCAAAGCTGACTTGATCGTTTCTTTTTCCCTTTGGCTCGTAGAACCAACTAGTAACGCAACTCGTATGCCCAAATCTGTTAAGTGTGTAAAGAGTTTCTGGTAATGTTGAACTGCAAGTATTGAAGTTGGAACCATGAAGGCACTCTGATAACCCGCTTCGTAGTTATCTACTATTGCAAGTTCTGCGACGAGTGTTTTACCACTACCTACATCGCCTTGCAGTAACCTGTTCATTGGATTTGAACTCTTTAAATCAACCGATAGCTCTTCGTGTGCTCGCACTTGTGCATTTGTAAGTTTGAAGGGGAGTGAGTTTACAAATCTTTCGGCTAATTGGCCCGAAAATGTCTTTGGAATACCGCCTATTTTCTCGGAAGTTTTCCTCGATAGCGTCAATGCAAGCTGTAGTAAAAGCAATTCTTCGTAAGCTAATCTCTTCCTAGAAATTTTCTGATGGTAGATGCTCTTTGGAAAGTGCATTCCCATGTATGCCTTCCTTACATCTATCAATCCGCGTTCGAAGATCAATTCATCTGGGATGAGTTCTTTGAAATTACATACCGCGTCTATGTTTTCCTTTATAATCCGTCTCAAGACTTTTTGTGTGAGATTTTCTGTCAATGGGTAAACGGGCAGTATCTCTCTTTCCAACGAGTCACCAGCGGATATCTCTGCATTTTGGATCTCCATTGCGCCAAATAAGCCCCTCTTTGGTGTGCCTGTAACGTAGACTTCTTTACCAATAAGCTGCCTTATCTCCAGTTCTTTGAATTCTTGATTGAACCATTTCAAGAGTACTTGACTGATACCATCTTGGAGTAGTGCGCTGATGATGACCATGGTGCCTTTCTTTACCTTCTCAACGTTTCTGATCGTTCCCCTTGTTGTTATCTTTTCATTCTCCGCTATGAACTGGAGCGGGACTATCTTTCTCCTATCTTCATAATCCCTTGGGAAGTAAGTTATCAAATCTCCAATTGTCTCTATACCCAGCTTTCTCAATAGTTTCTCTCTCGATGGTCCTACTCCCTTTGCGTACTTCACAGATACATCGAGTGTCTTAGGCTGGGATGTACAATCTACTCCACACGTGAGGTAATTTTGCTTGAACCTTTCAACCATTCCACGTACTTGTTGGAACCTTTTGAGGGCCCTATCGGATGGGAGTCTCTTTGCAGCGAGAATGTAATCTTTCAACTCACCAAGCTTTGTGGAAATCTCACTATCACGCAAAAGTGGGTCTTCTATACGTTCAAAATTGTCTTCTATGTACTCTAACAATGCATTCAATCCAAGCTCACTTGCTTCCTGGGATATCTGATAGCAATTATCCAAAAATTCTTCTATCAAGAGCATCTAAACACCTCACAATTGATGAACTTAGGTGTGCAATTTTTTACATTCTCTACATTATTCTACATTACGTGCTTGTAGTACATGTATAAAAAGGTCCAGATGCCACCATTTTGGAATCTGACCTTCTTGTCAGCTCTTCCAAAGTATTGCTCGAACTTTTCAGAAGGATGCAAGAGGTAATAGCATGCATTGGGGAATTTCTCTTTTAGGATGGGGATCTGTTCTATGATGTCATCTTCCATCCGTTCACCGTACGGAAGGTTCGATATCACGTAAGAACGTTTTGTATTTACGGGGAGGTCTTCAAAATCTATGCATGAGAAGTCGATACGAGCACTCGCCCTCTTTGCATTTTCCTTTGCGACTCTTATGATATTGCAATCTCTATCGTAGCCATGTATCTTCTTATCACCAGCAAATTCGATTATCGATTCCCTTTGACGCACTTGCCACAGTTGGTTGTATTCCCTCTTCACTTCTTGCCACTTGTCTTTCAAAATGGGCCACTTTTCGGAAGAAAAGGTCCTATTTGAATTTGGCAAATCCATCGTAGCAGCTTCTATTGGTATCGTGCCACTCCCACAGAAAGGGTCGAAGAGTTCTATATCCTCGTTCCATTTTGATAGTATGATAACAGATGCGGCAATCGTCTCACGCAAAGGTGCTCTGCCACTCCTTGTTCTATATCCTCTCTTGTTTAGGCCATCTTCGCCGGTTGTGTCCAACAGCAGGTAGACCGTATCGTTCTTTATAATCAATATGAATCGATATTCTGAACTTGTTTCATCCGTTCCACCGATACTTTCGACAAGTGCTTTTTTCAAAACAGATGCCACCGCACCAGTCGCACTGAGTTTTGAATTTGTTATCTTCATCTTCTCTATCGTTATCTTTGCACGAGGTTCAAGAAAGTCCACGACATTTGAACTTTTCACGTTATCGAACAGTTCATCGAACGTATCTGCTTGGAACTGTGAGATGAGTATACTTATCCTATCAGCCGATTTGATCTTCATATTCAAAAATGGTACATCTCCCAACGTTCCCAAGAAAAATATCCTTCCTGAAGAAGAGTACGTAACTTTGAAATTGTACTTTCTGAGTTCAAAAGCAACGGCACCTTCCAATCCCGATGTGCAAAATGCAACGAACGTTACTTGATCATGTAAATTCACAGCCATCTTATTTTTCCATTCTCCTCTTGTGGATTTCAGATTCCAAGAGCACGTACGTCGTGCCTTCGAATAGTATCCCATTTTCGTTTTCCGATGTAAAAACCATTCTATTTGTCGTCCCATTGTATATGATGTGTCCGAAGACATTCACCTTCGATATCTGTGCACCGACCCACATCTGTGCCTTTCGGTAAAAGAATTTCGCAGGATAGCTCGTCTTATCAAAGCATATGAAAAGATCGGGAATTGCCTTGACATAATTCTCTGGGATGCCTATCTCGTTTCCTATCATGACTCTAACTATCATGTCATCGAATTTTATATCCACTTTCTTGTTGGTAACATGTTTTAATGCCTTGTAGTTGAAGATACTCACTTTTTCACCGTCGTAGTATAACGTGTACGGTGCATCGAAGAGATAATTGTTTATATCTGTCAGTATGAATACATCCACATCATACTCGTCCAAAGTGAGCGAATTACCTGACAATATCGTCAATTTATGTCATCTCTCTTCTCAAAATCTCGTACAAGATGATGCCGGCACTAACCGAGACGTTTAGTGAGTCTATCGGCTGCTTCATAGGTATCGATACGAGTGCATCGCACTTTTGTTTTACCAAGGACCTAATTCCGCTTCCTTCATTGCCAAATACGATTCCAATTGGCCTTTTCAAATCTACATTCCAGAACATCTCTCCGTTCATATCGGCGCCATATATCCATATGCCCTTTTCCTTGAGTTTATCTATGTACCTACCAAGATTGACTGTCATTACGATAGGTATCCTGAAGATCGTCCCAGCTGAAGCCTTTATTGCACCGGCAGTCACGTGTGCACTGTTATCTTTCGTAATGACAACTACATCTGCACCAACTGCAACTGCACTTCGTACTATAGCACCTAAATTCTGTGGGTCTTGAACTTGATCTAGTAAAACGATGAATGGATTTTCTGGAATGTCGCTTTCCTCGGCGTACTGGAATTCACCGATGTCTATGACAACACCCTGATTTTTCTCTTCACCGCATAGTTTACTCAATACGCTCTTTTGTGCGATAGATAATGGAAGCTTTCTTGCTTTGACCTCTTCTATTAATTCATCTAGTTCCCTATCGTGTTGATTTGAAAAATATATCATCCTCATCGGTTGATTACCAACGAGCAGTTCTCTCAATACGTTCCTACCGTATACGATCATTATTATTCTGACTCCTTGTCTAGTGCTTTTACCATGTTCCAGTAATCATCCAAGATTTGAGGTGAGAGTGCTTCTATCTTTTTTCCATCTTCTTCAATGAGCTTTTCCATCTTCTCGAACCTTGAGACAAATTTCTCCGTCGCCATTCTTATCGCCCTTTCGGGGTCTACGTTTAGAAACCTTGACAAATTCACTATCGCAAATAGGAGGTCTCCTATCTCCTCTTGGAGCTCATCGTCATTATTGGCATTTTTAACCTCTTCTATTTCTTCGTGAACCTTTGCCCAAACTTCTTCGGTCTTGGTCCAATCGAATCCAACTGCTGCGGCATTTTCCTGTACCCTGCGTGCCATCGATAAACCGGGTAATGCCTTGTTTACATCGCCTATACTCGTTCTCTTTTCGTTCCCTTTTTCTTTTGCCTTTATCTCTTCCCATCTTGAATACGAATAACCTTCTGCATCTCCAAATACGTGTGGATGTCTGCGAACTAATTTATCATTGAGCGTCTTCACTACGTCGCTTATCGTAAATGCACCACGTTCCTTGGCGATCTGTGCATGGAATACCACTTGGAGTAGTACATCGCCGAGTTCCTCTTTGAGTTCTTCGTCATCTTTAGAATCGATGGCACTGAGTACTTCGTACGATTCTTCTATCAAGTATGGTTTCAGTGTCTCGTGTGTTTGTGCCTTATCCCAATCGCAACCGTGTTCACTTCTCAATTCCGCCATTATTTCAACTAATCTTTCGAATTCTTTTCCAGCCATTCCTTTACTTCCCCCATTTCAACCTTTAAACTACGTGACATCAGACATTTGATCGAATCTGAAGGTGATTTCTTGTTGTATATAACCTCGTAAATCTCTTTAGTTATAGGCATATCAACTTTGTCACCATAATTCTCTACAATTGCCTTGCAAGTGTATGCGCCTTCAACGATTTCAACGCTTGCTTCAAGCAGCTGCAGCGGGTCAAATCCCTTTGCTATCATCTCACCGTATCGCCTGTTTCTACTATGCCTACTGTTGCAAGTCACAACGAGATCTCCGAGCCCTGCTAATCCCATGAAAGTTAATGGGTCGGCACCGAAGGTTGCAGAGAACTTCGTTATTTCGTAAAGTCCACGTGTGATGAGTGCTGCTTTTGCATTATCCCAACCACCGAGTCCATCAACGACACCAGCAGCGATAGCTATGATGTTTTTGAGTGCGCCTGCAAGCTCTATGCCTACGATGTCTTCGTGTATGTAGACTCTGAAATAATCGTTTGAAAACTCTCTTTGGAATATCTCTTTATTCTCGCCGGCAACTGCCACTGCAGTTGGCAATTTCAACGCCACTTCCTCTGCATGAGATGGGCCAGATAACACGGCATAATCACAATCGAAGAACTCTTGCACAATTTGAGATACTCGCTTCCCCGTTTTAATCTCGATGCCTTTGGAAAGATTGAGGAAACACTTTGGCTTGTAATCTATTCGTTCGAAGACGCCTCTCACAAATTGTACTGGTGTTGCTATGATCAATACGTCATATTCTTTTCCAATCGATATGTCGCTAACAACCTTCACATCGAGTGCTACATCGGGTAGATGTGGCAGCTTTTTCTTTTCATTCAATCTATCCGCAAGCTCCGCGTTGTGTGCCCAGAGTAAGACATCATGACCATTCTCTTTCAGTAATTGGGCGATAGTACATCCCCAACTTCCTGCACCAAGAACAAAGTATTTCATTCTACCCACCTCTACATGTTATCTACATATTATCTATATGTTGTCTATTTTCATCTATTGCCTTTTCAACACATTGGCGATCATCTGGACTGACCATTTGACTGCAGGTGTTCTGTACGGATTGGATGCGCTATCCAACTTGATCAGCCACACATCACTTTCTATGCCTTCTATGCCATCTGTACCTTCCATCTCACGCTGCGCTGTAATGTAGTAATGCTGTTGGAAGTCACCATCCGATGCAATCAGCTTTACGATGTACGCACCATCACTTTCGGATCTGTACACATTCTTTACAACTGCAACTTTGGTATCTTCTTTGAAGACTTTACCAACCAGACTGCTGAATTTCCCTTCATCGATTTTACACTTTGCATGTGGCATTTCATGTATACCCCCGATCAACCTGTCGACTTCTACGTGTTTTGTTTTCTTCAGCACGATGGCATATATATTCCTACCGTACTTCATCCACTTTTGCTCATACCTTGTCTTTATCTCTCGATCAGGATTTTCGACATATTCTGAGACCTCGAATAGCCCATTGCTGATAGCTGTTTCTATCGTCTGCTTTGCGTACCATTCCACGTCGGTAGTTAATTCAAATGTCCCACCGTCGCAAAGTACATTCGCTAGCGTGCTGAAAAACTCTGGAACGATGACCCGTCTTCTTTCTTGAGAATGTTTATCCCAAGGAATTGGAAAATTCATGATCACTTTCTCTAACGATTTCGGCCCAAAAAACTCACGCATTCCGAACCGCGCATCTGTAATGACCAGCCTCACGTTGTTTAGACCATTCACTCTATTCTGTGCCTTCTTCATCGAGGTAATGGAGACCTCAAAACCCACAAAATTCTTTTCAGGATGACTTCTTGCACAGTTTTCCAGATACTCTCCACCACCAAAGCCTATCTCAACGATTATTGGATTTTCATTACCAAAAATATCAGACCAGTTGAGCGGTAGATAATCATAGTTTGCGGGTCGTATTTCGTTGCTATATGTACCCTCGTAAGACATATTACACCTCGTTGATTTCATCTTATTTTCTATTTTTTCTGTCTTTTGAATTAGTTACTTAAACTTACTTAAAGTCACTTAAAGTACGTATTCAATTCGTTCAAATATTGTCCGGTTGGATATTTTGTTTTGTAATCTTGGTATTTCTTGCTCGCCTTTGCCACATCGTTCAAGCTAAGATACGATTTTATCTCATAGTAGTACACGTCTTCTTTGAAGTATACCTCTATGCCATCTAACTGTACTTCCAAATATGAGAAGATCATGATTGCATTTTCATATTGCTCGTTTGAATAGAACCGCAAGCCAATCAAAAATAACTCACGTAGGTCTCTCGTCTCCTTTATGATCTTTTGAACATCGACTGTTGTCCCATTCGTACTTTGCGATGTTTGAGAATTTTGCGTACTTTGCGTGTTTTGAGTGCTCGTAGTTGTTGCTGCTGCGTTTTTCAGTGTATCCACACTCTTTTTTAGATCATCGAGTTGCTTAGAGACATTGCTCACATCTTTTGAAAGTGTGTCCAAATTCTTTTGCAAAGTATTCACAGCAGAGCTGAGCTTTGAGACATCTGAATTTGTGGCCTGAGATTGAGTGTTGATTTTGCTGATACTATCATTTATAGTCGCAATCTGTTTTGTCAACGAACTCACAATCGTTGAAATGGCATCTATCTTACTCGACACATTCCTATCGTTCTGGTTATTCGTATCCTTCAACTCTGCCAAAGATTTCTCAAGATTTGTAAGCTTGCTTTCCAAAGATTTTATTGCGTTGAGTGTATCTTCATCTTGTTGGCTAAATTGTTGATCAATCGGCGTAGTAGATGTAGGAACATTACTCGTAGGGTCATTTTGAGCATTCGAATTACTTTCGTTTAACCTGCTCATTGCATTATTGAAAGTTTCTTTTAAGTTAGATATTTCCTTTGAAAGTGTAGAGACTGTGCTTGTAAGTGCATCGAGCCTTGAATTGATGGCAACCTCATCCATATTCGATTGCGCTGGAACTTGCGTTGATTGTACTGATTGTACTGATTGTGGTGATTGCATTGTTTGTGTGGTTTGTGTGGGTTGAGCTGATATTTGTGATAGATTTTGACTAGCGGCAGCGCTCTGTTTCAAAGATTCAATAGACTGCGTCAATGTATCTATTCTCTCGCGCAGTTGCAGGATCACTTCAGTCTGCTGCATTATTTTTTCATCTATGCTCCTTATTTCTGTACGATCTACCATGTTAGTTGCCGAAGATGAGTCTACGAGAGATTGCATCTTCGAAGATAGTGCATCCATTTTAGCTTTCAGATTGCTAAGCTCTTTGGTTATGGGCGTTAAATCCACATTCACGTTAGCTGCATTATTCACATCAGCTACGTTACCCAAGTTACTTGAGCTAACTTTTGAACTATCTATACTTGCAATGCTCTTCTCCATTTTTGAAATTTTATCCGATATCAGTTTCATCTGGTCTTCTATACTCTTCACAAGATTTTCAACGAATGCATCGTTTTGCGACGAACTTGATGAAATATCCGTATAAGTCGCACTCTTCATTGCTTGCGAGAGCTTTTGATCCAAGTAATCTAAACTCGTCTTTATTGTGACAAGAGCATCTGATAATGCGGCGATCTGGGCTGAGGACTGTGTGTTGTAACTTTGCATTTTGCTTGCTATGTCTTTTATCCCCGATTCAACGTTTCCCAATTCCAGTGCGGGTGATTTGGTCAACGAAAAGACAGATATGAACAAGTTTATGAGAACTAATGCAAATATAGTAACTATAATTGCGGGGATTATCGCACTTGCATTTCCATGTGACGACTTAACTTGTGAGAGTACTGGATGGCTTTTATCCAATTGTCTCAGAATATCCGAGAGACTTTTGATTTTCTTCTTGTCGCCTTTACGAATGGCGGTTAGTAGTTCTATGGCAACTACTTCCACAACTTGGGGGAAGGATCTTTTTAACTTTTGAGCTTCCGCAATGACTATCGGATAATTCTCCGTTTGAAATTCTCTCAGGATTTTCTCAAGTGACCTTGCCACTTCCTCTGCATCATTTTCTATACCTTCAACCATGTGCAGGTATATTTGCTTCTTATCCTTTGGCAATAAGTTATATATCTCGACTGCCCTCTTAAGATTTCCAGCCTTTACTTCGAGCTCGAATAGCACGTGATTGTAACTGTCGCCAAGCGATTCTATCAAATTCCTCGCCAGTGACAATTCGTTCCTTACGATTAGCATCCTCAAAAATTTCTCAACTACATCTGATCTTGTATCATTTCCTTCGAAATCTTCGAAAGCCATATCCCATCCTCCCAGATTATCCCACTTCAAACTTGCCAAACACTTCTGGCAACTTAGCGATTACTTCAAAGGTACTGTTCATGCCCTCTTGCGGCATCATCTCACCGGCAAGTCCAAATACGTAGGTAGCTGTCTTTGCAGCATCTATTGGTTGTAGATGCTGAGAAAGCATAGCGGAGAGTACACCAGAAAGGATATCTCCACTACCAGCTTTTGAAAGCGAGGTGTTGCCTGTTATATTAAAATAGATGGCCTTCCCGTCAGATATGATCGTTGTCGCATCTTTCAGTATAGTTATAACACCAAACCGATGTGAAAATGATTTTACTTCAGCATAATTCTGTTTTATCTCCCCGACAGGCTTTTCGATCAATCTCGAAAACTCACCTGGGTGCGGTGTCAATATGATAGCCTTTCCAGGCTCTCTATTTTTGAGCAATTCTTTTAAGTGAGGTGTCTTTGACAATATATTTAGTCCATCTGCATCGATTACTACAGTATTCGGGGCTTGAATTGCAAACTCTAATATCTTGCCTTTCTCTTCTTCATCGTCCAAACCCCAGCCAGGACCTATCAACAATATAGCACTGGTTGGTAATGAAGAGATGAATTCATTCACATAATCTGCGCTTAATCTGTCTGTGATACCGCCACATATAAGTGACGGATCATGAGCCATAGCACACTGACAACTCTTTTCTGGGGCAACCAATCTCACCATTCCGCTGCCACACCTCTGTGCAGCTAATGCACTTAAAACCGGTGCGCCGATGTATCTATTAGATCCACCTATAACGATTACCTCACCAAAACTTCCCTTGTGTGAAGACCTTGGACGATTTGGCTTGCATACATTATCTACGGTCAGTAGAGATTTGTTGAACGCAAACATATTGTAAATTTGTGATGGGATACCAATCTTTGCAACTTTCAACTTGCCGGTTAGTTCTCTACCTGGGAATAAGAAATGGCAGGGTTTCGGATAGCCAAACGTGACGGTCATATGTGCTTGCACAGCATAATCGAGCACCTTACCCGTATCGGCATTTACACCTGATGGTATATCTACAGAGACTGTGAATTTTGAATAAAGATTAACCGCTCCGATGACATCTATGTAATTCTTATCGTCTATAGGTCTATTCAGCCCGGTACCGAAGATTGCATCCACTACGATATCTACTCCGGAAATCATCTCGGATAACTTCTCCAATCCGATGTCCGAATACTTGTATACAATCCCACCGTGCCTCACGTATCTATCGAAATTGCTCTTGGACACATCACTCCTTGGTTCTCCCATCGCCACAACTCGCACTGCTTCGGTATAATTCAAAAGGTCCCTTGCAACGACGTAACCGTCACCACCGTTGTTTCCACTACCACAAATCACAAGGAAACTTTTGTCTTCCAGATTACCAAATTCATACCACAATGCTTGGACCACAGAAATTCCTGCACGTTCCATGAGGATTTCTTCGGATATGCTGAACTCATCTATCGTTACCTTCTCTATCTTTCTCATTTCTTGGCTATCAACGATCCTCACTTGATCATCTCCTGTACAGGATTTTGTAAATATTATAGTACCTCAATATCTTCTTTATATACCTTTGCCCCGCATCGGATTTCACATCTTCAGATGCATTTGGCCCCGTATTGTAGTGAATGAGTGCAGTATTCACATCTCCATCTCTTTCGAGCAGATAATTCAAATACATGCATCCCAATATTATGTTTTCTTGAGGATCCGTGTAATCGTAGTCTGTACCAAATTTCTTATTGATCCATTCTGCGGTTTCCGGCATTAGTTGCATGAGTCCATAAGCACCGACTACTGATGTTACATTCTCTCTGAAACTGCTTTCCGTCTTAATCACGCTTAGAACGAGTAAAGGATCAAGATTACCTGAATAATTCAAAACCGTGTTGTAGTACTTGAGGGGAAAGAGCTGGAAGACTAAAAATATCATTACTATGATGAAAGTTAACAAACACGATATAAACAACCTCAATTACTATTCCTCCTTAAAATGCTTTGAATCACTTCAGCCATAAATTATCATAAATATCGTACATCATCGTACGCCATAATACAAACACAGAGGAATGTATTTTCCCTTCCTCTGGAGTACTTTTACGTAACAGTTTTCTTCATTAATATTATAGCATACGTTATCACCATAAAACAACATGTTGAAAAATTATCGATGCTCCACTTTCAAAAGTGTACCAATTTAGTGCAGATTATTTAAGCACGTATCTTAAGAAGACCAATACGTATCCGACAAATATGATTGCGGGTCCAAAAGGAATAACCTTGCTCTTTTTCACAGCCCCGAATATTATACCCAAGAGTGAGGAAAATAACAATAAGAAAGGCATGTAGACAAATCCGCACGCGTAGGCAAATGTTGGAAGAAGGAAAAGATCTCCAGCGCCTATACCATCTTTGTACCTCATCTTCAAAAGTAACAATATGGTCAACGCTACGACTGCACCGACTATGTCAAGTAGCCAATAATCTGAAAAGTGATAAAGATTTGCGTAGATACTGGCAACCAAAGTGCAAATCCAAGTGTAGTCTGGAAGAAGCATCTTACGTAAATCGATGAAGATTGCCGGTACAGAAACGGTGAAGATGATATCCAACACTATAGCCAAATCCATTGGGAAGATTGCATGATTGAGCAAAAACGAAAGTGCGTATGTAATCTCAATTATCGGGTATCGTATACTTATCTTTGCACCACAATCCCTGCATCGCCCTCTTAGTACAAGGTAGCTTAGAATTGGCACATTATCGTACCAGCGAATTGTGGCACCACAATTTGGGCATATCGAAAAGCGGGGCTCCGTTAACTTTAGCCCCGCCATAGGACGATATATCAATACATTTGCGAAACTTCCAAATATTGCACCAATGATAAACCAGAACAATAAAATCAGACTATTCCACATTTTTCCTTTTCACTCTGCGTAAGTAATTCATCGAAAAATTCCTTTTTCCCATATAGATACCAGAAATTGTCTTCCTTGAGTTCATCGATCACTTGCCTTGCCATATCCATCTTACCAGTCTTTGCATAAGCCACTGCAAGTATGAGACTCAGATGCTTCGCTTCAGAATTCGTGCTAATAATACTTTCCACGGTATTTATAACCTTCTCGTAATTTCCCTTCTTGAGATGTACCTTTGCCCAAATTTCTATACCATTTGGGTCCTTTTGAGGGTCAACTTCCATGAGTAAACTCTCGTACTCTTTGGCTTTGGCTTCATTACCGAGCCTTCTGTAAAGCCCTGCAAGTTCATACAGTGCAATTATACTGTTCTCACTGTTGAGTCTAAACTTCTCAAGCACTTCAACTGCCTTCCCCAGGTCACCAATCTTCGTGTAGGCATCAGCCAGCATGAAATATGTAAACGTATCACTAGGAGAAAGTGTAATTTCCTTTTCCCAGTATTCTATGGCTGTTTCGTAGTTACCCATATTGTAGTATGCCTCACCCAACATTGAATACGACTGAACTAACCAAGGATCAATTTCGATAGATCTATTTAGATACTTAATAGCTCCTTCTACGTCCCCTTCTTCAAGTAAGAGAGAACCGTAAAGTTCGTAAGCAGGAGCATAATTCTTGTCAACCTTCGTGGCAAATTTCAGAATATCTTTTGCAGTATCTGCTTGATTCTTGTCTGCATATTCTATCGCCAATTCGTACAACCCGTCTGCTGTTACATTCATCAAACTTTCTGGTGTAAATCCATATTTCTCAAGGAACTCCACTACTTCCGTCCAAACGATCGGTTCGTAAATCATCTCGTTGAGAGATGTAATCTTCTTTTCGATCTCTTCAAGCATTTCAATCTGCTTGTACAATTCAGGAACACTCTCAAAATCTCTTTTCATGTTACGCCAGTCACCAGAATAGAAAAGGTCACGTAAAATAACTAAAATGGGTGTTTCGTCGTTGATTTCCATTGAAAAATCACTTTTTGAGCCCAAGATGAGCCTTATGATCATTAACAACACCTCCCTTTTTTGTAACTTGGTATTTACATTTTATCATATTTCTTCATCAAAGTAAATATAGTAAAACGTAGTACTTGAACAGAAATCGATAGAAACAGGATGATATTATTAGAAATATTCAATTACTCCCCAAATACCAATGTGCTTGCTAGTTATTCGATTATTGACATCAAAAATGCAATCATCGGTAATGACAAGGAAGGTATGGAAGAGCCGCTAAGAATAAGAAGAGGAATAATTTTAAGAATTTTCTAAGCTAGACAATGATATAATATACTCGAAGGCGTAAGAAACGAAGTACAGGTGGAAGATTGAAAAGGTGAATGTTATAGTAAGAAGATAGAAAACCAAAATACTAAGTTAAAAAGGAGGCATGTGCTATGAAGAATATGAAAAAAGTATTGTTTGGTGTACTGTTGCTTGTGTCAGTTTTGTCTCTTGCTCAGGTAAATGCTGATTACAAAAGCCCCATAGTAAACGTTGTTAAAGTTGCTGCACCTGCAGTTGTCAAAATAGACGTAGTCGTCCAAACAGAGATATCTATAGACCCGTTCATCAGTGAATTCTACAGGCAGTTCTTTGGTGATATACCACAACAGTATGAGGAATCGGATGCAGTTGGTTCCGGTTTCATAATTAGTAAAGAGGGATACATCGTAACTAACTACCACGTTGTTCAAGGCGCAAAAAAGATCACTGTTACACTTCTAAACGGGGATAGCTACGATGCTCAGTACGTTGGCGGTGATGAGGAACTAGATCTTGCCGTTGTAAAGATCAAACCAAATAAAGATATACCAGTGATAGAGTTGGGTGACTCGGACAAGCTGGAAATTGGTGAATGGGCAATTGCAATTGGAAATCCGCTTGGGTTCCAACATACAGTCACGGTTGGCGTCATTTCTGCAACTGGTAGAAAGATACCAAAGCCAGATGGAAGTGGATACTACACAAATCTAATTCAGACGGATGCTGCGATTAACCCGGGTAACAGTGGCGGACCATTACTCAACATATACGGTCAAGTTATAGGTATCAATACTGCGATAATCAATCCAAGTGCAGCTGCTAATATCGGTTTTGCAATACCAATCAACACAGCAAGGAGATTCATAAACCAGATAATAGCGACAGGAAAGGTAGAAAAGGCATACCTTGGTGTCTATGCACAGACCGTGACTGATTCACTTGCCAAGAGTCTTGGACTGAAAGTAACAAAAGGTGTCTACGTTGCCCAAATTGATAAAGGCTCTCCAGCAGAAAAGGCCGGTATAAAAGAAGGAGATGTCATCGTAAAGATCAACGGTTCGTTTGTTGAAGAAGCAGCTGAATTGACATCACTCATAAGAAATTACACACCGGGTACGAAGGTAAAAGTCACAGTAAACAGAAATGGAAAGGAAATCACAATTGACGTTACACTTGGGACATTACCAACTGAGACTTCTTCTTCAAGCAGCACAGCAAGAGAATTTTACGGTATCAAAGTTGCAAATGTTTCGAATGATGACAGAAGCAAATACAAGATACCAGCCAGTGAAGACGGCGTCATCGTAAAAGAATCTAGCAATAAATACATAAAAGTTGGCACACTCATATGGAGAATATCGATCAATGGATTTGCATACGATATCAGAGATGTAAACTCTTGGAATTCAACGGTAGGAAACATCAAAAAAGGTGACTACGTTGGAATATTCTATTACTACAATGGCGTAAGATCAGTTTATTCGTTCCGGTACGATGGTTAAAGATGATTGATGGCAGATAAATAATAAATAATAAACGGTGTAAAGAAATCCCCGCTATTCAATTGCGGGGATTTTCTGTATAATTGTACTTGTGCAACTGAGTAATAGATTTGGCAAAAAAGCAGGGGATGATTAGCCAATGGAGTACAAATTCAAGAGATTGAGAGAAAATGAATTTTCCATCGGAGATTACATATTGATAGCAGTTACGATAGCTATCATGGTTCTTGGACTCATCACTTTAAGAAGTGTTGTCTGGGGTACTGAACAACAAGGAAGGTTCGTAAAACAGATCATATGGGACTTAGTCTCGTTAGTTGCCATGTTTTACGTAATCTTCGAAAAAGAGGCGCGTATAAAGCACTACGGAAAATATCTTTATGCTGCTTCAGTGATATTGTTAGGACTTGTACTATTCTTCGGAAAGACAGTTTACGGTGCAAAGAGGTGGATAGACATAGGGCCGTTTGATCTCCAACCATCTGAATTATTCAAGATATCGATCATATTACTACTTTCCCACGTATTCTCACAAAGTCAAAAAGATAGGAAATTTATGTATTCTTTGGCTGTTATTCTACCTGCTGGTTTCATCTTTTTAGAACCGGACCTTGGAATGACGATACTCATGGTTTTCATATGGTTTGTGATGATGATTTCCAGTGATGTAAATAAAAAATACATATTTGCAATAATCACTGTAGGGATAATTGCAGCACCGATAGCATTCTACACAGTCTTGGAAGATTACCAGCGATTAAGAATACTCGCACTCTTCAATCCACAAGAACATTTTCAAGCGGGTGCGTACAATACGATCATGTCAAAAGTGGCAATCGCCAACGGGGGTATGAATGGTACAGGATACAATCTTGGTACAGCTACAAACTTACATATAGTTCCCATGCAATATACCGATTTCATCTTCTCGGCTTATGCAGAGCAATTTGGCTTCATCGGTGCTTTGATTTTATTAGCACTTTATGGTACAATAATACTAATACCAATGCTTAGAATAGAAAAATACAAAGATAACTATTGGCGATATGTTGTAACGGGTGTCAGCAGCGTTTTTGCGTTCCATGTCTTTGAGAACGTGGGAATGAACTTGGGCATCATGCCGGTCACAGGGATTCCTTTACCATTCATGAGCTACGGTGGCACGTCGACTGTAGTTTTTTCGATGCTCGTTGGGTTGTTAGTGAAAGCAAGGGCAATATCTAAAGCACCAAGACCAGTGGGGTGATAAGACTGTGGCAGTTACTAAAAAGCGTAAGACTCGTGACCTTACATCGTTTTTCGGTGTCTTGTTTTTTATCATCGTTATAATATCCGTTGTTCTTTCAATAGGAAATTTCGTTAGATACCGCGAGATATTGGCGAAGTATGAAGAGATGAAAAGGTACGTTGATTCAAAAGTCTCTGAATTAAATACCGAGGTAGAGAATGTGAAAGGTCTTGTTGGACCAAATTCGCTTGTTGATAAATACATCTCGTCTGTAAATTACCTAAAGGACTTCGGATACGACTTTGAAAAGATTCTTTCAAATGTATCGGACGACCCGACAACCGGATACTTCATGATCTTTGTCAGCGGAAATGAAAATGTATGGATAACGATAAAAGATAAGGAAAACACGTACTTCAACAGAGAAGTCAAACCGGGGTTAGGAAATCACAAGTTCTTCTATTTCAAAGAACCTAGGATAAAGACAAACTACGATATAATCGTTCCACCGGAAGCCACGATAGTTGTGGGAAAAACGGGGAAAGTGTATCTACTCTTCTTCGGTGTTGGAACGAAATTTCACCCGACAAAGGTAGTTCAACTCACAGAAAACACGTACGAAGACTTCGGAACGAAATTCTCATTGTACATACCGGGAAGATAAAGAATGATATAAAAAAGCCGGGAATATATCCCGGTTTTTCATTTTTTCTCATAACAATATACAAGAATGTCCCCTCAATAGGGGACATTCACTCTTCTGGTAGCGGGGGTGGGATTTGAACCCACGACCTTTGGGTTATGAGCCCAACGAGCTGCCGGTCTGCTCTACCCCGCGACGTTTATATTGTCGATTGCTCATTACGATCTCCTGGTGCCGGGGATCGGAGTCGAACCGACACGGGAATCTGCTTCCCAGCGGATTTTAAGTCCGCTGCGTCTGCCAATTTCGCCACCCCGGCTCCGCAATGTATTATACCACTGCGGTAGATTTTGTCAATAAAAAACGTTTCAGTGCCTTTCTACAATCTTCTTACTTTTTCTTACTTCTTATGCCTCTGCAACCTTCTTCAGTATCGCATCCTTTATGATGCTTAGTTTCCTTGTTGCTTCTGCCTTTACTCTATCTACACTGTAGATGTATACCTTTAATTTTGGTTCGGTACCCGATGGTCTAATTGCATACCAAGAACCATCGCTCAAAACAAATTTGAGTACGTTCGATTGTGCTATGTGTGGTTCTACATTTCTTATTTCCTTGCCGTTCTTGTCGTATACCTTTCTTTCGTTGTAATCGGTGTACTCAACCAATTCCAAAGTTCCAATTTCTTTCAGGTACTTCTTTCTGAACACGTCCATGATTCGCTTTATCTTCTCCATTCCTTTGATTCCTTCGTATATAAGTGAGAAATTATCTTCCATGTAATATCCAAATTTCTTGTACAGCCCTTCGAGTACGTCTATCAGTGTCTTGCCTTGCTTTTTGTAGTAGCCGGCCATTTCTGAGATGAGCATCGACATCATGACGCCGTCTTTGTCCCTTACAAAATTACCCGTGACATATCCTATGCTCTCTTCGTAACCAAATTGGAACGAATATCTGTCTTCCAGGTCATTCTCCAGCCCGCAGATGTTCTTGAACCCAGTTAGAGTTTCAAACGTTTCAACACCGTACTGCTTTGCTATCATTTTCCCGAGGTTACCAGTCACGATAGATTTAATTATGATACCATTTTTTGGAAGTATGCCCTTTGCCTTTCTCTGCGATAAGATGTATTCAATAAGCAATGCTCCAGTTTGATTGCCGTTGAGTGGCAAATATTCACCGTTGTGCTTAACCATTACCGCATTTCTATCCGCATCTGGGTCCGTTGCGAGAATTAAGTCCGCATCTCTTTCTTTGGCATATTTTAAAGCCAATTCAAATGCCTTCAAATCCTCTGGGTTTGGATAACTGACCGTTGGGAATTCTCCATTTGGTTCAAGTTGTTCTGGTACTATGAAGTAATTTGTGAACCCTCTCTTGTTTAGCACGTAGTTAACGAATCTTCCGCCCGTTCCATGGAGCGGTGTATAAACAACACCAATGTTCTTATCTACATCATCACACAGTGAGAGGGAAAGTACCTTTTCGAAATAGGCTTCGTCTATTTCTTTTCCAATGATCTTTATTAGCCCTTTTTGTATAGCTTCATCAAACTCCATCTTCTTTATCTTTCCAAAATCTTCTATCTTCCTTATATTCTCTTCAATTGGTTCCGCTATATCATCCATTATCTGAGAGCCATATTCCCAGTAAACTTTATAACCATTGTACTCCGGTGGGTTGTGACTTGCCGTTATCACTATACCCGATGCAGTTTTCAAATGTCTCACTGAATAGGAGAGTACAGGCGTTGGTCTTATATCATCGAACAAGTACACTTGCACACCGTTACCCGCAAGTACCTGCGCGGTTATTCTCGCAAATTCTTTTGACATCCTTCTCACATCGTAGGCGATGACGACTCCTCTTTTTGCATATTCTTCACCGCGGTCGAGTATGTATTGTGCAAGGCCTTGGGTGGCCTTTGAAACGGTATAAACATTCATTCTATTGTTACCGGCACCTATCTTACCCCGTAAACCGGCCGTTCCAAACTCCAAATCGAACATGAATCTTTCCTTTATTTCTTCTTCGTTATCGGCAATCTTTCTGAGTTCTTCCTTTGTTGCTTCATCGATGTAAGGACTTTCGAGCCACTTGTTGTATTCAAGCATGCAGTCTTTCATACGAATCCTCCCTTCGTGTCTTTGAGTGTAATGCTTCTGCGTAATGCCTCAATTTCGATATACCAATGCAGATATTGCAGATATTGAAATTGTTTAGATTACAACATAAGATTATATCATAAAATGATGTGAGATTGTATGTGAAAAAAAGCAGAAGTGCATTTTAGCACTTCCGCTTTTGGACTTGTTCATCTTTGTTCATAAACTTACTTGTTGCATTCGGCGTTGTTTTTCTTACTCTTTTTGCTCTTCTTCCTCGTATCCTACGGACTTTAGCCATTCTTTTATATCCATTCCAGTCCATGCCATAACACGCATTTGAGTTATACAGTTATCGATGATATTTCTCAAAAACATCTTTGAAAACGCATCTTCAGCATTCATGAGTGATGTAATTACATCTTTTAAATCCTGTTCTGATTGACCAGCGATTTTGATCTTTTTGTTCAAAATATCAACTGTGTACTTTACAGCAAATTCTGTCTCAAATTCTCTTTCCATCTTCTTCACCTCCCGATGAGGAAAAAACTGATGATCTCAATAGTCTCAATAGTCTGATAATACCGAACATAATTAGATACCTACTTCATCGTTGAACAAGACCAACAACTATCTTCACTTATATTATATCACATTTGCCAAAAAAATGCAACTATACGTTCCATACAGTGTTATTGTCCTTATTTCTCGTTGTTTTTAATTATTTCTCTCAATTTTTTCTTCTATCTTCCATTATCTTCTTTAGTTGCTGAGATAAAGCCGCTCTGCTCTTTGTGTCAAGATGGTCTATGAATAATATGCCATCCAAATGATCATACTCATGTTGAAATATACGTGCACTGTAGCCTTGAAGCAATTCTTCATGGTACGAACCATGCTCGTCTTGATAACGTACCCTCACCCACCTACTTCTCTCTATATCGGCAAAGACGTTTGGAATGCTGAGGCATCCTTCCTCACCTATTTCTTTCTCCTCAGACCTTTCGATTATCTCTGGATTGACTATCATTTTGAAACCGCTGCCGTCATCCATACCGAAAAACCGTAAAGATATGCCAAGTTGAGGTGCCGCAAGTCCAACACCGTCTTCTTGGTACATGATTATCTTTAATTCTTCCATAACAGACCTAACGACTGAAAAATCTGTCACAGGCACTGATTTTTTTCTTAATACAGGATCACCTAAAATTCTTACCTTCACCGTAAAGTCCCTCCAATTTATTCAGAAATTCTTCATTTGTCATGAAAATCGTTATGGGCGTTACCGATATATAATTCTGCGCAAGTGCTTTATAGTCGGCCAAAGGATCAATGTCGTCTTCGATCACATCACCGAGCATCCAGTAGTATTCCCTACCAGCAGGGTCTATTCTCTTTTCAAAGTAATCTTTGTATCTTCTCTTACTCTGCCTTGTGATCTTCCAGCCCATTATCTTATCATATGGTAGAGATGGTACGTTTATGTTCAAAGCAGTAAACGGTGGGATGCTCTTCACGTCAAAGTCTCTCAGAAAGTCCATGAGAAAAATTGCAGCACTCTCGTATATCGGTGACTTGAAATCCGCAACAGAGATAGCTATAGAAGGTATCCCTGCTATGGCACCTTCAAGTGCTCCACCGACTGTACCAGAATATATAACATCAGTTCCCAAATTCTCTCCTCTATTTATACCGCTGATGATAACATCGGGTACAATGTTTCTATCTCTGTATATCACATCTAATCCAATTTTTACACAATCTGCAGGCGTTCCTGAGACCGCATACATTTCAAATGGTTCGTTTATATCCAACTTTCTAGCCCACAAAGGTAACCTCAACGTGATTCCATGTCCAACAGCACTCTGCTCTGATTCGGGTGCACTGACAACTACGTTATGTTCCTTGCTTAGATATCTTGCTGCGCACAGTATACCTGGCGCCGTTACTCCATCGTCGTTTACAAGCAATACATTTTTCTTCACGATTTTTTCTCACTCCTCGTTTTTCAACAAAATTCAGCGTCATTTGACTAGTTGGTTCACGTATTCTTCCAATTTGGCAATACCTTCATCGTACGGATAAGTCCCAACTATATGCCCTTTGTAAAAGACGACGACGCCACCTTTTGTCCCAGCTATGCCAACATCAGCTTCTTTTCCCTCTCCTATACCGTTCACAACGCAACCAAGGACTGATACCGTGATCTTCTTGCCGACCTTTGCGAGTTTTTCTTCCACCTCGAGTGCAACCTTTTCCACATCGAACTCTGCCCTTGCACAAGTTGGGCAAGCAACGACATCCGGTCCCTGCCTCAAGTGTAGAAATGTTAGCAATTTCTTTGCTGCAATGACCTCGTTTATTGGGTCTCCGGAGATAGAAATCCTCATTGTATCGACTAATCCCTCAATTATGAGTGTACCTAAGGCAATCGACGATTTTATCAACGAATTGTAGAGTGTGCCCGCCTCGGTGACTCCAACGTGGAGCGGATAACTCACCAATCTTGCTATGTATCTATTTGCCTCTATCGTCTCAAGTGCATCAGAACTCTTTACTGAAATCACGATATCGTCAAATCCATGCGTTTCCAACAATCTGACTTCCCTAAGCGCAGCTTCTCCAAGTGCCTGCGCCTTTGGCAGGTGTTCAAGGTCTTTTGGCAGAGAACCACTATTTGCACCAACTCTTATAGGCACGTTGTGTGCTCTTGCTGCCTTTACAATTTCCAGAACCTTCGATGAATCGCCTATGTTACCTGGATTTATCCTAACTTTGTCTATGCCATTTTCAATCGCTTCTATGGCAATTCGATAATCAAAGTGTATGTCACCAACGAGTGGAACAGACGTACGAGCTTTTATCTGTCGTACACTTTTCGCACTTTCTAAATCTGGCAAAGAAACACGTACGATCTCACATCCGGCTTGGACAAGCCTATTTATCTGTTCGACAGTCTCATCGACGTTCTTTGTATCTGTATTTGTCATCGATTGAATGGTGATTGGATTTCCACCACCTATTTCAATATTACCAATTCTAACCATCTTGCTAATTCTCATACACATTATCTCCTTATACCCTATTTGAATCAGCTTGGCACACTATTACATAAAAAGAATTACATAAAGAACCTACCAACGTCGATGAATGTGATAAAGATCACCAATCCTATGAGTAGGAAGAATCCGATCGCATGAATCCAGTTCTCAACGTTTCTGTTGATCTTTCTACGTGTTATCATCTCTATGAGTGCAAAGATAATTCTGCCACCATCTAATGCAGGCAGTGGGAACAAATTGAATATACCTAAGTTTATCGTAATCATTGCCACGATCGTCAATATAGTCTCCAAACCTATTTGCGCAGCCTGACCTATGATTTGTACCATACCAACTGGGCCGGCAACTTCGTCTAAGTTCCTACCGACAAATATACCTGGCAGACTCTTCCAAATGTAAACTGAAAGCCGATTGCTCCTTGCAAAAGCCAACGAAACAACTTGGAATCCCTTTGGTTTCAATGTGACAGATTGTGGTTCAAGTACGCCTGGTATCGAGAGGGTCTGTATCAATTTGTCCTTTGCTATGGTGATTTCCTTTCTCTCGCCTTTCGATTCGTACACGACTCTAACATCGCTACTAGAAGGCCTTATGATTTTATCAATTTTCTCGCCATCTGTGGAAACATATACTTCGTCCGACTTCAGTGTTAGTGACGTGACTGCGTCGAAGAGGTCATTGCTACTATTGATTTCAAAGCCGTTTATCTGGAGTAATTTATCCCCTTTTGAGAAGACCTCGGAGTCTTTGGCAAAGACGTTTGAGAACTGACCATAGTATATGCCTATCGTGTATCGTTCTGGAGTGATAGAGACACTACTCAGAACACCACTCATCTCGCCAGATTCTGATTTTATGGTCACTACCTCGTTCTTCCAATTAGTCATGTACGAAAACAGGTCCATGTTGTTTATACTCAAAATCTTGCCACTGATCTCGCCTTTGACATCACCGATAACAAATTCAAATTGTTGATCAGTTAACTTTGGAAATATGGCAATTTCCTCGCTCTTACCATCACGCAGAATTTCTAAGGTTATAGTCTCGCCCTTTTTGATGGTATCAGTCATGTCAACTGTATCGAAAACGTACTTTCCGTTGAGTTTTATTATTAAATCTCCACTCTTTAAACCAGCTTGCTCAGCAGGAGAATTTGGGATAACTTTGTCGATGATGATGGGTTTGTAGCCCCAAACACCGATGATCAATACAAAGAGAAGATAACCTGCCAAAATGGAAAAGACAGGTCCTGCCAGTAAAATTATGAATCTCTTCCACGCAGAAACACCGTAGAGTGAATCAGGTGATTCCTCCTCAGCTGGGTCTTCACCTTTGAGCCGCACATATCCGCCAAGTGGAAATGCGTTGATCCTGAAATCCGTCTTTTTGCCAGGCTTTCTGTAGATTTGTGGTCCAAAGCCTATGGCAAATTCGTGAACCTTTACGCCAAACACCCGTGCAAAGACAAAGTGGCCAAATTCGTGTACCACGACGATGAACATGAAGACTACCAAAAATGCCAGTATATCGATTAGTATTGTCATATACTCTACAACCTCCTCAGTTATCGGTAGTTATCGGTAAGTTTTTTCAAAAATTCAGTTGCACAACGTCTTGAAAGCATGTCTATGTTGAAAACATCTTCTATGCTCGAAACAGTAGAGAACTCACTGTCTATTTTTTCCACAACTGTCCTTATAGTTTGGTAAATTCCACCGAACGAAATCTTACGTTCCAAGAAATATTCAACCGCAACCTCGTCTGCACTGTTGAAAGCAATTCGCCTCACCAATTCGCCTTTATCACGAGCACTGACCACATCTAATCCGTAGAAGAAAAGTGGATATCTCTCCTTTTCGATTGGCAACAAGCGTGTATCAAATTCTTCAACTGATGAGACGTAAGATTCGTATTGCCTTGAAGGATACGTCAGTGCGTACGCTATGGGTACTCTCATATCCGGCTTACCTGCGTGAATCTTTATCGTACCATCTTTCAGAAAGACGATGCCATGTACAAAGCTCGATGGATTGATTCTTACATCGATTTTTTCGTACGGCAAATCGAATAGTTCGTGTGCTTCCACAACCTCAAAAAACTTGTTGACCATCGTTGCAGAATCGATTGTAATTCGCTTGCCCATGTTCCAAGTCGGATGTTTCAATATCTCTTCAGGTGATAAGTTATCCATCTTGTCGAGTGGTACATCTCTTACAGCACCGCCAGAAGCCGTTATTACTATGTGATTCACGTTGGATTCATACATCTGAAAAATCGCAGAATGCTCACTGTCAACAGGAATGATTTCGACACCGTTTTCTCTCGCCAACTGCTTTACAAAAGGTCCAGTACAGACCATAGCCTCCTTTGTTGCGAGTGCAAGCCTTTTTGCGTATTGCATAGCATCCAGTGTTGCCCTCACTCCATCAAAACCAGGCACAGCACTAACAACGATGTCTGGTTGAGTCCTCTCAAGTAGCTCTTTTGTGCATTCAACTCTCGTTCCATTGTCTAATTCAACATCGCCAAGGTAATATCTTACTTGGAATTTATTCAATATACCTTGTGCAACTGTCCCATTCTTACCAAAAGAAATTCCAACGATCTTGAAACCTGGAATCTTACCAATGACATCTACCGTCTGAGTTCCAATCGAACCTGTAGCACCAAGTATTACGACGGTTTTTTCCTCCAACGTATGTACACCACCTTACCATTTTCAACATTTACCCTTACTTCGTTAGATAAAGCTTGATTGCTAACACCGATAGGCGACTCTATGTGCATCTCACCATCGAATGGATACTTGAATCCAATGAGCTTGAACTGTGCACTGCAAAGCGGCAGAAACGACCAAACCTCGCCAGGCAACGCTTTTAATATGCTCTCACCGGTTCGTAGGACACCTATCTCGCAACTATCGGAAACGGCTGTAACGTTTTCGTACTTGCTTAGAAGTCCGATCATAGCAAGGATCATATCTACCCGCTCACCTTGCCAGTTGAGTATTTCAACTTCAGAGGCACCATGTTTAAATGCATGAATGATAGCCAATTCTAAATCAGTTTCATCTTTTTCCCGTGGGTATATTTGAATCTTTGCGCCCATATTCTCGAAATAATCGAGCGTTTCTTCAGAAATGGAATCCATATCTCCAATTATGACATGCGGTAGTACATTTCTCTTTCTCAATTCTTCAGCCCCACCATCTGCTGCGATGATAAGATCTCCAGTTATGTACATTGTGCCATTGTAATTGCCATTGACGATAATACTAGCACGCATATTATCCCTCCAAGTTTTTTATTTACTTTTTCATCTTAAATGACTATCAAACCTTGCTCAATGAATAATTTTGCAAGTACCATCATCTGACCCCAACCATAAGCGCATCCATATCTAATCGATAACTCTTTCTCATCCTTAACGAATGTCCTGTCCACTATCGTTATTATCGTTTCGTCTTCAGAAACAGGCCGGAATTTCAATTCGGTGAATGTTCTAAAACCATCTTCGTATTCGTACCACCAAAATGAAAAGAGTCTGTGCCTTATAACAGTTGCAATCTGTCCTCTATCCGTTACAACCTCACCGTCGGTGAGTCTAAACCATCTGAAATATATCTCACCGCTTTCTTCGTCTATCTTCATGCCATCGGTAAACCACGGATCCCAGCCGTTCTTATTAAAGAACACATCCCATACCTTTCCCACAGGTGCCTTAAAACGTTCGTAGAATTCCATTTCCATGTTTTCTATACCACCAAATCCTGAACCTGTCATACGACTGGCCTCCGCACAAAATTCCTTCAAGATAACCAAGATAACTACGAAAGTAGCTATGAAAAATCAGTGATTATACGCAATCGATTGGTAAATTTCCTTTACTTTAGCTATATCCTGTGCATGCTCTGAATTATCTCCAGGTGTTTCGAGTATCAATGGAGTCGACGAAAATGTATGGTTCGATAGAAAGACCTTGAAGCCTTCAAGACCTATGTTACCATTACCTATGTTCTCATGCCTGTCTTTTTGTGAACCAAAAACGTTCTTTGTATCGTTGAGGTGGATGAACTTCAATCTTTTGATGCCCACTTCTCGTTCTATTTCTTCGTACAATCTCTGGACTCCACTTGGGTCTGTAACATCGTAACCTGCATCGTATCCATGGCACGTATCGAATGTAAGACCTATCCTGTCTGGTTGTTCGCAACCTTCTATTATCTTTCTCATCTGAGCATAATTATAACCTATGTTTCCACCCTTTTTAACCACATTCTCAAGTAAAATACTCACTGTCTTTTCCTTTTTGAATACGATATTCAGTGCCGTAGTAATTTTTTCAATACCACTTGCCTCACCAGCACCAAGATGGCTACCCGGGTGTATGTTCAAATACTTTATACCAAGCTTTGCACAGATTTTCATTTCCAGTTCCAGTAGTTCGACAGATTTTTCCCATACATCGTCTTTTGTGCTGGCGATATTGATAAGGTAGCCTGAATGGCACATAAAATACTCAGGGTTCAATTCGTATTTCTTAACATCCCTGAGGAAATGTACTACATCGTCATCTGAAGGCATGCGTGCAGCCCATTGCCTTGGATTGTGTGGAAATATTTGAAATGCGTTACCGCCTATTTCTACAGTCTCTCTTGGCACCTTTGCAAAACCGCCACCTATGGGCATATGCGCACCTATGATGAGCTCTTTTTTACTCAGTGCATTTAGTGTATTCTTGCTATCTTCATCAACATCGGTCATTAACTTAGCTACCTCCATTATCTCCATTACAATTCAGTATACCGTAAACTATTATATCCCAAAATTTGCCATTATGAAACTTTGCTTCTTTCAATCGCCCTTCTTCGCTAAATCCAAGCGATTTTAGAAGCGTTACTGAACTCTCGTTGTATTCGTATACTTCCGCAGTTAACCTATGCATGTTCATCTCACTGAATGCATAATCGATTGATTCTGCCAACATCACCTTCCCAAAACCCTTCCCGCGGAATGTTTTTGTCACATAGTATGTGAGGTATGCATTTCTATTGTACACGCGTACGTCGAATTCAACAAATCCGACCTTCTGACCATTACACTCGAAGGTCAAATATATTGGTTCAACTCTTATAATCCTCCGTTCCGAAAAGTAGATGAGATCATCCGCTGAAATATCAACATTTGCAGCATGTGATACAGTGAAGTTGATTTTTGGCTTGTATGTATAGCTTTTTGTATCTTTCCCATCATCTCTATCGTTTCTATCGTTAGGTTCGTCCATGTCCAAATTTACTCCTCTTTATCCGACTTTTCCCAAATATCCAATTTCTCGTTCAGATTGTCTATCTCTTCAAACACCGATAAGAGTTCCGCCTCCAAAATGTTCTTTTCCTTGTCCATATCCATTATATCAACGTAGTTCTGCGTTATATGCATCTTTTTGTCCAGTTCCTCGATCCTTTCGGATAACTCCTTCTCTCGTAATCGCAATTCCTCGAGTCTCTTCTTCATATTCTTCAGCTGATTCCTCATTCTCTTCTTTTCTTCAAAGTCAACGTTCTTTTGTTTCTCCTCCTTTTCTTTTTCTTTGGAGAAGAACAACGGTTCGTCGATCTCAATAAGTGTATGACCTTTGATAGTTAAGAATCTATTGCACACGTTTCGTATCAATTCCAAATCGTGAGAGACAAGCAAAATGCTCCCTTTGTACTCTTTTAATGCATCTTCCAATGCTTCGACCGTCTCTAAATCCATATGGTTTGTAGGCTCATCTAATATGAGCAAATTCGGTTTTCTCAGAAGTACCTTTGCTAAAGCTAAAATCTGCCTCTCACCGCCGCTCAGCGATGAGATAGTCTTAAATACATCTTCGCCTTTGAAACCAAATCTTCCTGCGTATGCTCTAATCACGTAATCAGGTTTTTCCGGCATCTCTTCAAATATCTCATCGAAGACTGTATTGTCGAGATCCAGTTGATCAACAAATTGCTCTACGTATGCAATGTTCACTTTGTGGCCGAGTATGACTTTGCTTGGTTGCTCTGATTGTTTAACTTGTTGTTCTACTTGATTTGACCTGTTTATCTCGCTTGATATGATTTTGAGCAACGTAGTCTTTCCAGAACCATTTGGTCCTATGATTGCCACTTTGTCCCTTTCGTATACCGTGAACGAAACATGCTTGAGCAGATCATTCCACGAGACATCTTTTACGTTCAGTACGATGTACCCTGTACTTTCCGGTTCAGGTATATTTATCTTTTTCTCTTCCTCTTCTAAATACAAATTTGGCATGTTTTCAAGTTCTTCCATCATCTTTTCTAATACTTTTTCCTTACTCTTAGCCTGCTTTATTAACTTCTCTCTACCCCATTTCCTGTACCTATCTATGATTGCCTTCAATCTTTCTATCTCTCTTTGTATATTCTGTACCTGTCTATGTTGTGTTTCGATCAGTCTCTGCCTTTCAATGTGATAATGATCAAAATCCATATCGAATGTCCAGATAGTTTCATTGTTGATCTCCCAAAATTTCTTGCACACACTTCTCAAAAAATCCCTATCGTGTGATATGATGATGTAGCCACCGTTGAACGAACTTAGAAGCGTCTTAAGATACTCGATGCTCTCTATATCAAGGAAATTTGTTGGTTCATCCAAGAGTAGAAAATCGGGATCTTCTAAGAACAACCTACCAACTTGCAACTTTGTTCTCTCACCACCACTGAATGTCGACAAAGACCTGTTCCAGTCTTCTTCCTGGAAACCAAGTCCTTTCAATATACTTCGCACTTGTTTTTGCTTTTCCGGTGAATCTGCAACGTTCATATAATATTCGTAAGGTGTATTCCCATCGAATGTCCTGTACTGATCCATGTACAGTACTTTCCCCGAAACATTTATCTCGCCATCGTATTCCTTGAAAATACCGGCAATTGCCTTCATCAATGTACTCTTTCCACTTCCGTTCCTACCCATCAATCCAATTCTGTCTTTTTGGAATATCGTCGCTGTAAAGTTGGAAAAGAGCACTTTTTCTGGAAACGAGATGGATAAATTGTTGATGCTGATCATTTCTATCTTCCCTTCCTATCTAATTTTGTCTCCTTTTTGAACTAACCAATTGATAAAACTGATATGGCTGTGATAGTGCCAATTTCAATGGCTTTGGTAAGAGTAGAATGAGCAAATACATAGGTACAAGCATTGATGGAAAAGTGATGTACCAGTAAGCTCTTAACGTTTCTTCAGTTACAACCATACCAACCATACTCAGAATTCCTATTATGATACCGCCAACCGTAATGTGGTATCCCAAAACAAAAATCGAATCTTCCGAAAATCTACTCACTACAGACGCAATCTGCGACCACACTATTTTCGGATTGTTCTTTTCAACTACTTGAGCAACCCAAACAATGAATATTATAGCAGCAAACTCTCCAACTAAACTCAAGATGCCGAACTTTCCGTAATCCCCTGTATTCCAATTTGAACCGCCATTTATCCAAGCAATTGATAACCATATGCCCAGTGCTGTGATTGCTTGCCAAAGACGTAATTTAGAATGTACCCTTTCTTTGAACAACCTTCCAAATTCCAACGTAATGAGTGACGTAAATGCAACATCTATCTTAAATGGCATCGCCACATGGTGTATCGATGAGTATACCCTAAGAAATATGCCAAAAGCGATACCGACTGCAAGTAACCTTCTATTTCTAAGAATGGTGTAGAGTAGTTCTACGACAAAGAGAAAAAACAGATACCAAAGTGGTATTATGTTAATTGGTACTGCATTGAATAGATCCGTTCTTACGAGGATAAAGTTTTTCAAGCACTCTCCCGTGCCAACATTCTTGAAAGACTCCTGAGCTGCAAAAACCCAAAAGAGGTAGTTTATGAATCCCAAGAAATAGTAGCTCAAGATCAAATTAGATCTTTTCTTTATAATCTTCTTTACACTGACTCCATCTTTTGGATAGAGATACCCGCTGATAAACGGGAAGATGGCTATGATGTACGTCAAGAATTCAAAAACAGCTGTTGGACATTGTGAGTGTGCAAGTACCACAAGAATTATCGCTAACCCACGCGAATAATCAAGCCATTCAATTCGATTGATTGCGTTTGCCTTTCTTTTAAGTACTTTGCTTGCTCCCTCTGATTCCATCGTTCTACTCCCCATCATGATACTAAGAACATATCATAATACTCACTGATAATGTTTTATAATTGAAAAGAGTACTTGAACAGAAACTGAGAAGTAAGACTAACTAACTGTATTTGTCTGTACAGGTCTACTAGTCTGCAAGACTCCAAGCACGATGGAAATGCTCATCAACAGAGCACCGATTGCCTGAATGATCGATAACCTCTCGCCAAGTAATAACATTGAAAGTAACATCGAAAAGATCGGTTCTCCAACAAAAATCAATGCAGATACGTTGCTTCCAACAACTTTTTGATATTTAGCTTGTATGATAATTGCCACTATTGTAGCGGTAATTGCTGTAAATGTGGCTACTCCCAAAGCAGGAAGTGTAAATGTCCAAGAGCCCCTTGGGTAAATGAAATTGAACATCGTGTTCAAAATTGCGACTGTTAGAAATTGTGACGTAAGTAATTTGTACTCGCTTGTCTTCTTGGAAAATGTCGTAATTAAAACTACGTGGAGTGCATAACAAATACCACAGATCATCGTCAGAAAATCACCGAAGTTGAAACCGCTAATGCCACCGCTTAGTAAATACATGCCAACTAGCGCACCTATGAAACCTATGACCTGGAGTAACCTTGGCTTTTCTTTTTCAATGAAGTACGAAAAGAACGGAACTATGACTATGTAAAGTGACGTTATGAATCCACTCTTCGTCGATGTCGTTAACGTCAGTCCCCAAGTTTGAGTAGCAAATGCGATTGCCATGATGACACCAAGTATGGTACCACGTATCCAATCTGATTTTCTAAAAATGATTGCCGATAAAAAAGTTGCGATCCAAAATCGGATCGCACTGTACAAAAAAGGGGATACTTCTTCTGTAAGGACGAGCTTCTGAATCGGGAACGTCAAACCCCAAAAAAACGTTAGTACCAATAGCCAAAAGACTGCCGTCGATTTCTTTGTCGCATCTTTAGAAGCCTTGGGATCATTGATTTTATTTTCACCATCTTTCATCTATTTAACGACCTCCTTGATTATCGGGCCATAACATAACAATTCAGATCACTTGCGGCGGCACTTTCCCAACTGGTGCAAGGTAAACGACAAATTCATCTTCACCATCTATGCCAACGAACTCATCCATCTGTTTTTGAGAATATGCGGCTACTGCACAGGTACCTAAATTAATTGATTCGCATGAAAGATATAAATTCTCGCACACGTGCCCTGCATCTATCAGAATTACCTTGTGTGAGACTGGTCCGTAACGCCACTCAGTTCGATAAGGTATCGCCGCCCAGATGAAGACAACCGCTGCATCGCCTATGAAAACTTGATCCAGCGTTGCCCTGATGAGCTGTTCTCGTAGATATCTATCGGTCTTTTGAAGAATCAAAGCATGTTCAAGCGGAAGATAGCGATATATGCCTTCGTTTAGGCCTTCCACTTTCCTTACGTACAGATAAGTCTCAAATGGGTGACGAGCACCTGCTGATGGTACAGTTCTTAACGTTGCTACCTTCCCAACCCTTTTCACGCCTTGAGTAGCCCAGAGGAGGAAAGACAGTTCTTCCAACGTGATAGGTTCGTCTGTAAATTTGCGTCTGCTCATCCTATCCGCTATGGCCTTGCCAACACTCTTCTCGCTCAAATCCTTGGCAACTGGCAGCGATATCAATGATGCATTCTCTGGATAAGGCTTTTCAAATGATGGTGCTGGAACACCCTTTTTTTGATCGCTCTTGAAGTTATCCACAATTTCCCAATCAGATTTGAGAATCACTCTACCCCTTTTTATTTCGTCTCTTGAATACTCATCCATGAACGCTTCCCCCCTCATCGTGCATTTCGAGAATTTCAAAGACTAAAATCTTGGATTGATGTTGTACCTTTCCTTTATACATCTTTTTATATCTTCAATTGAAAGGTCAACTTCCTCATCACTCAGCGTGCGCTCAGCGTTCCTAAACTTCGCATAAACTGTCACGCTATATTGATTATCGCCAACTTTTTCATATATATCGTCGATTCCAACCTCTTCCACAATGGGATTTTCTCTGTATACATCGAGTAATTTTGATATTGCAAAACCTACCGGTATTATGTACGAAACATCTCTTCTAATGTACGGGAACGATGAAAGTGGCTTGTACGTTTTTTGGCTCTTCGATGCATCGTAAATCTTCTCAAGGTAAATTTCTGCTGCGTACACTTCATCTTTTACATCGTACATCTTGTCTACAAAATCAACATCCAACATGCCGATGAAACCAATCATCTCACCGCCGCATACGATTTTTGCACAGCGAGTTGGTACAAAGCCCTTCTTATCAAAAGGTTCGTATACACACTTTACATTGTACCGTTCCAGTATCTCGTCGAGTGCGCTCTTGAATGTGTAGAAAGACACGCTTCTCTTGTCTGTATAATCCTTTACAGACTCACGTCCAGTAGCGACAAAAGTAAGTGCTTCCTGCTCAAATGGTTTTCCATCATTCATTCCAAAGCACTTCCCAATTTCAAACAACTTTACATCTTTCATCTGCCTTTTGTAATTGTAAGATAGAGAGTCGAGTAAACCATACAACAACGATGGCCTCATCCTATCGAATTCCGAGACAATGGGATTAACAACGCCAACCCCACCGCCATTTATATCGAATTTTTCTATAACCTTGCTCGAAGCAAAAGAGAGCGAGTTTGCTTCGTTGTAGCCAAAGCTCATCATGATTTGCCTGATTTCGTACCTGACGTTCTGTTTCCAATTACGTCCTCGTTCTATGGCAAGTAGTCTTGGAGGTTCGGAATGTAAATTATCGTATCCATGAATTCTACCAACCTCCTCTATCACATCTTCTGGGATGGAGACGTCGAAATATCTGAAAGATGGAACGTAGACATAGTAACCATCTCTCGCTTCTTCCACCTCAAAACCAAGTGGTTCTATGTATTCACCAATATGCTTTACATCTATTCCAAGTACCCTTTTTGGTAGATGTTTTGACACAAAAATCTTCCGTTGATCTATTATCTTTGGATAATTATCGATAATCTCTGCTGAAGGCATTCCGCCCGCGAGCTTTTCGATAAGTTCCGATAGTCTCTCAATTACATACACGTTGTTATCATAATCAACGCCGCGTTCAAATCTGTAAGAAGCATCTGAAGACAGACCAAGCCTTCTCGAGGTATGCCTTATACGCACGGGGTCGAACATTGCGACTTCCAAGAGTATATCCGTTGTATCATTCGAAATACCAGAATCCTCGCCACCCATGATGCCACCAAGTGCTAAAATCTTCTCACCATCAGTTATTAGCACCTCACCACCGGAGAATTCGTACTCTCTTCCATCGAGTAGTAACAATCGCTCGCCCTTGTTTGCATCTCTCACAACTATCTTGCCAGCCACCTTCGATAAATCAAAAGCATGGATAGGATGCCCTGTTTCAAGCATGACGTAGTTCGTTATATCAACTATGTTGTTTATTGGTCTCAAACCAGATGCAACTAATCTTCTTTGCAACCAGAGAGGACTTTCTGCAACCCTCACATTTTTGATCACCCTTGCAGTGTATCTCCAACATCCGTCAGTTTCGATGCGAATTTCCATTTTATCGCTTACCACCTTACTTGCTTGAGGTACTGGGAATTTCAATTTCTTGCCTAATCCAGCCGATAATTCTCGTGCAATCCCAAAGTAAGATAAGCAGTCTGGCCTGTTTGGAGTGATTTCGGTATCGAAGTACCAATCGTTCAACCTGAACATCTCCACAACATCTTTGCCAAGCGGCAATTCCTCATCTGTTGTGTATACATAATCACTCTTTTCAGTCAAGCCTAATTCTTCCAAAGAGCACATCATACCTTCCGAAACGATACCTCTCATATCTCGATTGTGGATTTCAGCACCGTTAGCTAATCTAGCACCTTCCAATGCAACGCACACATACTTACCGCTTTGTACCGACGTATCTGCAGTCAATATCGTTCGATATTCTCCACCTATGTTCACCTTACATACGACGAGTTTATCAGCTTGCGGATGCTTTTCCACATTTTCGATCCTACCAAAAACAATTGGTCCAGATACAAGAAACGCAGGACCATTTCCATCGATATCTACGCCCAATTTTGGTAATTTTTCTAACACATCTTCCTTACTTACAGGTATGTACTCGTTCAACCACTCTAAAGAAACTCGCACTTTTAGGGCACCTCCATTTCAATACTCTTTTAATACTCTTTTCAGCACTCTTGAAAATAGCGTAATTACTCAACTTATCGAGAAAATATGATGAATCGCCAGATAACTGTGATTACAACACCTGCAAGTGGACTAATCCACCAGGTGTGTGAGAACTTCTTTACCTTCCACAATCTGTATAGATAGCCCAAAGCCAAAGACAAAAATGCAAAAAGATAATTATTTGCCAAGAAAAATACGAAAAATGCCAATCTTTCGGATATACCATCCAAGTCGTTGTACTCGCTATCTCCGGGATAAAAATTTCTGAAGATATATGTAACGGCCATTGTGACTACAGCCATACCAAGTAAATAGAGTGCAAATTCTTTTGAGATAAATGAATAGGCAAGCAAATTCGCAACGAACAAGTTCAAGACCAATGCAACTGTCGCCAAAACCAACTCCAATATGTGTATCTTATCAATAGAACCCGCATCGTTCAACCGTACTCTCAACACATCACCTAAGATGTGGACAGCTATCATTATCAATAGTACCGTCAGCCCTTTGGTGGAATTCAACAAAGTATCAAATGTGAATGCCAAGAACACAAGTACTGACCAGATGATGTGTCCTATGAGCTTACTGCCTTTATAACTCCTAATCTTCGTGTTGTCTGTAAAACCATGGTCTGCTACGAAATGTGCTAAGAAAAGATGTATCATACTATGCCTCCTTCTACTTATCGAACTTATCAGATTTATCCAATTTTGTAGACAAGTACACCGTTACTTGTCATGAGATAAAGATTATTCTCCCAGACTGCTGCGTCGTAAACTGTACCTGAAACACTTTCTACAATTCTATCGATGCTTCTATTCTCAAAATCTATAAGTGTTATGAATCCATCACCGACTGCCACAACATACTTACCAGACTTGTACATGCCCAAGTTACCGATCCATCCCTCACCGGTGTACGCATACTTTCCGGTTCGATCGAAGAGTAATAATCCATATGCCCTTGTCACAGCAAGTACGTAATCGTCAATCACTATCGCATAAGTCATGTCATATGTTTGGTTCAATCCGATTGGTGCCGTGTATTTTATACCATAATAGTAGCGATACAACTCCCTGTTAGTCAGGAAAATTATCTCACTTCCATCGTAGATCACGCTGCCATATATTCCACTCAGACTAACGATGAGATTACCATTCTCGTCTATGAAATCGACGTAGTTGTTTGCTCTTGGCTTTGCAAATATCGCAAAATCCTTTGTAGCCAAATAGTCATCTGCAGGCACTTGAGTGTACGATGTAGTATCAGCTAACTTTCGGTAGAATGTTTTAGTCTGTGTACCATAACTGATACCGTCGACAGTTTCTTTAAGATTATTGATAGATTCTTCCCACACCTTTACTCCACCTACGTACAGACCATTTGAATCAGCTGTGTACACCACGTTACCGTAGACTGCAATTTGTGTTCCCGGATATCTGTACGACTGGATAAACGTTATATGTGGATTATCATCGATTTTCCATTCTTGAACGTGGAACTGTTCCGCACTGCCAGACGTCATAAAACTCTCGAATACTTTCTCTGCATCACTCTTTACCGATTCTGTGAATGTATCATCTTTGTACGTCGGAACTTCAGGTATCTCGTAATTGAAAAATGTCTTAATTTCCTGTATGAACTGATCAGTGGAATAGAAATTATTCCAACTACCATTGAAAATCTTGAGAGTCATGTAAGGCAATCTTGAAGCAGTGCGTGATACAACACCATCTCCCGTATTAAGTACCATCTCCGGGTACAATCTTTCAAGAAGGCTCGATGAAAGGTCTATCGACAGTGGCGGCATATTACCCATGTAAGCCATCACATTTACATCTGTACGATATGGAAGATATTTGAGCTTATTCAAAAATTCCGAATTCGACAGAATATCATCGTAGTAGTCATTGACAGCTTCTATGTAACTCTTCAGATAACTTTGCAAATTCAGCATCATACTATCTGGAAGATTGTAAAGCGTGCCTGCCGCATCTGGCTTTGAGTCGTATATGTTCGTTGCCAAACGTGGGTCAGCTACATTTGTACCGTAGAATGGTACAGATACGTACGCTACCTTTCTTACATTCTTGATCTCCGGGTGGGTAGATAAACAATAATAAACTATGAGCCCACCGATTTCATGGGTAAGTATATCGAATTGCGTTTCTTTATGTTGGATCAATTCTTGTGCTAATCGCTCCGACTCGAATATGATCTCGCTTGGAACAGGGTTAGCCTCCTTGAACTTTCTTAACGCTTCAACATAATTGAAAGACCTAGTTTTCGTCAACGGATATTCGTAAACATAGATTGATCTGTCTGAAAAAACACTCTGCCAAAGCGATATACCGGTTATCTTAGCAGATGTGAAATAGCCGGAAAAATTTGCATCGCTACCTGGTACTATCAACAATGCAGGTTTTGCAGATGTAAAATCGTACGCTAACCTTATTCCAGTTTGCAGAACCTGCCCAGGTGTAGAAACCACTCCAATTAGTTTTGGCACGACAAAAAAGTTCGCCTCAACGTAATATCCTTTATCATCTTTACCGATGCTACTACCTGGAATTATGCTATGAACCTTCCCATCACTACTTATACTTGCAAATGCAATTGCATTTGAGTCGTTGCTACCGACAAGATTCGAAGGAAAATAGTACTTTACATTGATAGGAAGCGTCGCCATGTTGTATCTTCCATCACTTGGTATTAGCTCGTAAATCTCACTAACGAAATCACCACTACTTAAAATTTGTGCAGACAAAGCTTTTGATGCTACACGTACCTTAAAAGACTTTTCATAAGGAAAAGCACTGATAGGTATAGAAACAACCAAATTCTGAACAGTCCCTGTTCCCTCGGTTATAGTTGTTTCAACCGTCTCGTCACCACCAATGATGAACGGAAGCGCTACCAAAAAGGCTACAATGCCGACTACTATGAAGAAAAGTACCCTTCTTCTCCACAATTTTACCGGCAATTCGATGATCTTCTTTCCAATATCTTTGAAATGCATTGACTTTAGAGATGGCAATTTAATCTTTGAGAAAATGGACTTTATTTTACCAAAGAAATTACTAAAGGCGTTTGGCACCTATACATCGCCTCCGAATTAGTCTCACAATCTTTTATCATTCACCTTGCTGCAGATTTCCCTCATCGAGGAGTTTTCTGAATTCGTTTATATCCAAATTCTCTATGAACTGCTTGAAACCTTCATCTAAATTCTGAGTTTCGTCCAGACTTATTGCTTCAGACGCGATGATATCGTTTGTCACATACAAAGGTGCCCCGGTCTTGAGCGATAGTATTATGCAATCTGAAGGCCTTGCATCTATCTCGAGATAAGGATTCAGCCCATCAGTTATTTCTTGTTCAGAAACAGACATATCCTTTAAGACGATTTTCGCGTAAAATACGTTATCTTTGATCGAATGTATGACGAATCTTTCTATTTTCAAATTCAGTTCCATGAGTATATCCGTAATCAGATCATGTGTCAAAGGTCTATCGAAAGGTACCTTTTCGATGGCAATTGCCATTATGCTTGCCTCACAAGCACCTACCCATATCGGAAGAATCTTATCTGTATTTTCAATCCCTAGTAAGACTACGGGAGAATTCGATACCTTGTCTAATACAAGTGCTTTAACAGTCGCTCTTTTCATTGTCGAGCACCTCCTTAAGTTTTTCAATCCCATCTCTTATGGCGCCTTCTACATGTTTTCTCAATTCTTCTTCATTTGGAAACTGTTCTGGATAGATGAGCTCACCCATCAATATCGAAGTCTTGTTCCCTGAGACTATCAATTTGTGTTTTGGTGTAACCAAGTGGTTTCCCCAAATTGAGATCGGCAATATTGGAACCTTCGCCTTGTAAGCTATTTCCAGACTTTTTGGCTTAAACGGTAACATCTCACCATTTTCAGACCTTGTCCCTTCCGGGAAGATGACAAAGTGATACCCATCATTCATCTTCGCCATTACTTCCCTTATAGCCATTGCAGTTTGTCTGATATTGCCTCTATCTATGAGCACACTGCCCAAGTATTTTAAAAAGATGTTTACCATCGGGAATTTCCCAAGTTCCTTTTTCGCCAAAAATGATATGGAACCTACGTAACCTAAGACAAGTGGTATATCGAGAATACTCTGATGATTGCACACCACCAGGTAATTACTATTGATTTCTGGCTTCTTGCCACAGACAAAGACCTTAACACCAAGAAGTTTGAATGCAGCACGGCCGAAGATTTCCACTTGATTCAAGACAAATCGTCTGCCTTTTTCCTTTCCCAATAGATAACCGATCAACAGTACGATTGAACCGTACACAAATATGTACAAAAATGCACCTATTACAAGCCATACAGTTCGTAGAAAATTGTATATCTTAATTAGCACACTCATTTTTCCCTCCTCCAAAGCTTCGTAATTCTGAAGAAGAACATGAACACAGTGAGGATGAATATCAACCAAAGATAAAGCACGTCGTTCATATCAAAAACGTGAATCTTCAATAGAGTGAACACAATTGAGGAGATTGAAAATGCACTTATAGCGACACCAACGATGCCAAGCAACTTCTCACTATTTTTTGATGCATAAAACCCACCAATTAGACCTGCCAAGGCACTTAAGCCGAAAAAGATGTACGGTGATAACTCAACATGTACAAGAGTGTTAACTAAGAACTGGACTGCAAAAAAGGTTAATAAAAAGCCCCCTAAAAAGATGAAAGACTTGTAAAGCCCATAGAAAATGATGGCAAACACTATGCTAATGAGTATACTGATGAGCATATTCCTGTTACCACTTGCAGCATCACTAAGCAAATTCGGGAAGAATTTCATTATCGTATCGTACAAAAACGGTGTGACGTAACTTGTGCTAACTATGAATCCTACACCTAAGATAGTAACTACTTCAACGATGTTTGGGAGCAGAAAGACAAAAAGAGAAACGGGCAACAAGAAGTACCAATTTGCGTTTATTATATCGATCGTAGATTTCAGAGATGCAATGTCCAAACTCATATTCGCAATTCCCCCTCTATGTATTTCTCCACCTCTTTGCGTACCTTTTCATCCTTCAATCGCTCGGCCGCTTTAGAATTATTTCCAGTTGCAATGTAGCATAATGCCAATTGAACATCCAAATCGAAAGTCTTCAATCCAAGTTTCTCTGACTTTTCAAAGAACATAGCTGCGTCGCCATAGCGCTCCATTTCCATCAATGCACACGCCAAATTGAAATAGGCTAAAGCAAATGTGTTATCCAGCTGTATAGTTTTTCTGTACATTTCCACGGCATTGCCAAGCATTCCATTACGTCTGTAGATGTTACCAAGATTATTGTACACTTCTGGGATATCGAACTGCAACAACTGTTCGTATATCTCAATCGCTTCCTTGCTCATACCTCTTTCGGTTAATGACACGGCTTTTGAAATCAGTTCGTATATTTCCTCTTTTGTCATATTGTATCATCATCCTATTATTCACGTTTTGCCATCATAATTTACTTCATTTATTTACTTCATTTACTTTCTCAACGAACTCTCACTTATCAATTGACCTGTATAGAACATCGCATCGGAATATATCAAGTCCTTGAAAGATACTTTAGCTGTCACTTTTATAATGCCTTGTGGTATAGGCCTCATGTAATTCCATCTTGCCAGAAAAACGACTCGTTTGTTATTCCTCAGTGACGCAGCGCTACCAGTAAATTTGTTGAGTATTGGACAGCTACCTATGGTCTTAGAACCAGTCATCCTATATGAAACTAGTTCACCTTTACAGTTCTTCAACATTTCGGTCTTCACATCAGACAATTCGCTGTACACATCGGATGGTACATAAACATCTTGTTCTGACATTCTAAGTGCATACTGTATGTAGTGAATTTCATCTCCGTACAGATCTTCAACTCTAACGTACGCATAAGCATATGCGTCGTCGAACATTATCTTATCTATACTTACAAATATCGGTTTATCATCCTTCAAAAAGTACTGATCCACCACAGTCCCTTTCCATTTTATCAGAAATATGGTAGGATAACTATACTCTATGAAATTTACACCTTTTACTTCAAATTCCTGACTTCCTGCGATTATCTTGTTGTTACCCAGATATATCAAGTCTCCGTAAGGTGTGACCTCAAAATTCCAGATCTTCTCGGGTAATTCGATTGTATTTATACTTCTCATGGTAGACAAATCGTAAACTAATATCTGTTCCTTTACACCATCTAAGATGTACAGTTTGTCTACTGTCATTTCAGCATCCAAGCAGACTGTGCTTTGCGGTAGCTTGTATGTAACTGACTTTTGACTCTCCGGATCAAAGACCAAAACCCTGTCGAAATCCACGATGTAAACGTTCCCATTCCTGTCGCTACCAGCGATGAGTGCAGTCTTCATATCTTTAAGTAATTCAAGTTCAGAATCATTGTAGAGTGTATCATCTGTAAGCAAATATATGCTTCCATCCCTTGATGCGAATACTTGCTTGTAATCCCTTGACAGCTTTTTCACTGTGAGTATCTTTCTACCCCTTGCAGAGATTAATCGCTTGTTCTTGGAATCGAGTATGTACATCGTGTCACCAAAGACTGTGAGACTCGTTGGCGTTTGGAAATAGTCAGCTGTCCCTTGCCTACCACTTACACTATTGACATATCCAAACTTGAAAGTACCCGGTGAAATGATATCTAACTTTCTAAAATACTGAACTTTTGAAACAAGGTTATCGATCTCGTCACTCTTTACAAGCTGAGTGAATGTATTGAAATCTCCCAAAGACTTATCGACTAGCCCTGTTGAAATTCCCAATCTTCCTCTCAGATACCAGAAGTACGGCAGTTCCTGAACGTACACACGCCCTGAAAGTGCCTTAACCGATAATTGGTAAGCATCGCCGAAATTCCCTGTATATGCATTTATCAAGGCTTGCGAGAAGTAACTCCTTGCAGTTTCTTCATCGATCACCGCAGCGAAAACGGTATCAAAGAAAACAAGTAGCACTATTAATGTTGATAAGGCTATCACATTACGTAATCTGGAAAGAATCGATAACAGCGCAATTTTTGGAATCTTTGCATACTCCCACATCAGTCTTACTCCTTTTAATTCTATGTTAAGTCTATTTTTTCGAATTACCCAGTTTATCCATCCAACCTAGAAAATAACCAACCACATCAGTCTTTCTCTCAGTCCCATTTACAAGTCGTTTTATATTCTCCTTGTGCCTCAAGACGGAAAAGAGGCAAAGCGCCAAGAAGATAACCCAATAAGGTTTACCAAAAACTAATGCAAATATACTACCGGCAAGCAGACTTATTATCGAGGATAAGGAGACATATTGAGTCAACGCTACGATAGTGATGAAAATACCTAAAGAAAATAGCCCTGCTTGAGGAAAGATTGCAAAAAAGACCCCGAGTGTTGCTGCGACTCCTTTTCCACCTTTGAACTTTAAGAACGGCGAGAAGCAGTGACCTATAACCGCCATGGCACCGGCCATAACCATCGGCTCCTCGCCAAAGTGCTTGAAAATCAACACAGCAGCAACCGCCTTTATGATATCCAAAAACATGGCAAGTCCACCCGCTATAGTGCCCAAAGTTCTCAAAACATTTGTACCACCGACGTTGCCACTTCCGACTTTCGTAATATCTATACCTTTTGCTTTTGGTATTATGTAGCTGAATGGTATTGCTCCAATTAGATATCCGACAATTGCTGCCAAAAGTAGATGCATCACAATCCCTCCCAAATATTAACAAATCTTGAGAATAAGCAATAGATCAATCTAATTTGATCAAATACAAATCAACAAATTACACCATGCCAGCCATGCCAGTCACTGTGACAATTACTGTATGTATTCTTCCAGGTGTTCCTCACCCACTAAACCAATCAAAATTTCTTTGTAAGACGGTTTCATATTGATCATGTTGTTGAGCGCCTTTTTGATAATTTCAATGTCTTCGTCTCTGAAATCACCTTTTTCTATCGCATCTACAAGGTCGTGTACAACTTCTGGTACATTGAGATACGACATCGCCATTGCAGCTTGGGCACCGAACATGTAACTCTCTTCACCCTCCAACAGCATGTATCTGAGCAATGGATAAAACTCCTCACCTGCACCAAGCTTTGCGAGAGTCTCATAAATTACAAGTTGAGCTTCTTCTAAATCGTACAAACTAATTGCCTTAACCAATTCCTTAGTCAAATCTTTATTGACACTTTGATAACCGATATCTCCCAGCAAGTCTATTAAATAGAGCAACGTCATATCATTTTTCTTTTCATCCCTTATCTTCGATATCACAAGCTTTTCCAACTTACTGGCGATACGATCTCCCAACCTGTAAAGAACTTCCGTTGCTATATCTCTAACCGTGTCATCCTCATCTTCCAGAAGCCTTACCATACTATCAAACGCTGCCTCACCCTTTTCTTCGATGATCCTGTTGATGAGTGCTTCCCTCTCTTCTGACTTACTTTGCTCAGCATTTTCACCCTCACTTGCTCCATTATTTTGACCAACTACATCATCATCCAAATCATCGTAGTTGTCATCGTACATACCTATCAAATTCATCACTCCTTGCATTTTATTTCCTATCAAGTTTAACAAACATAATTATATCACACATTATATCACAGTCGCAGAAAATTGAAAATCAAATAAAAATGCCCCAAGACCTGGGAGATCTTGGGGAACCGATGTTAGAAATTTCAAATGCTGGAAAAGATTTTTGATGTTTGTTTCATGTTTGAATTAATTCTCAATAACTATATTATCCTCATTATCTTCTCAAGTTACTTGCCGTCTGGAGCATTTGGTCTGCCGTCATTATCGAACGGGAATTGAATTCATACGCCCTCATTGCACTTATCATGTCTACCATCTCTTTGACGACATCCACGTTAGATTTTTCCACATATCCTTGGAGAATAGAGCCAAATCCATCTTGCCCACCAACACCTTCGATCGGATCACCGCTTGCATTTGTAGCCAAGTACAGATTGTCTCCCATGGATTTCAGTCCTGCGGGATTGACGAATCTTGTTAACGTTATTGTTCCCAATTGCTGCGTGGTGCCATCTGCTAATTCGACGGAGACTATACCATCTGGTGATATCGTCATCGAGGATGCATTCTGTGGAACGACAAGTGCAGGGGATAATAAAAGACCGTTTGCTGTAACAATCTGACCTTGGTTGTCTATCTTGAATTGCCCATCACGCGTATACGCAATTCTGCCATCTTGGAGTTGGATTTGGAAAAATCCATCGCCACTTATGGCAAGATCCAATGCATTTCCCGTATTTTCTGTATTACCCTCTGTGAATATTCTTGTCGTTGCGGATAGTTTTGTACCATGACCAACGTATATACCTGTCGGAGTTATGGAATTCTGAGCAGTTGCTGCACCTGCATTCTTTGAATAACTGTAAATCAAATCCTGAAATTCGGGTTTTACCTTTTTGTATCCAGCAGTATCTACGTTTGCTATATTGTTTGAAACTGTATCCATCTTAAATTGCTGAGCCCACATGCCAGTTGCCGCGGTGTAAAGACTGTTTATCATCTAAATCCCTCCTTATCTCAAAGCGCCCACATTGTTGATTACCTTGTTCAATAGCTCGTCGTGCACGTAAATGGTTTTAGAAACGGTGTCATAATGCCTTTGTGCTTCTATCATCTTGACCATTTCTCTTACTGCGTTCACATTTGATTTTTCTACAAAGCCAGTCAAAATCCTAAATTCATTTGGCTGTTGCACATCGCCAGTGAACAGAGTATCTCCGACCTTTCTCGCGTTCGATAGATCGTAAACACCGATCTTTGCAACAACATTTCCATTATCATCGAAGACATTTCCGCTTTCATCGATGGAACCATTTTCTGGAAATGTTATCTCGTTCCCGTTTGTATCCAAGAGTGAGTATCCCTGAGTATTTACCAATCTATTATTGTTATCAACTACGAATTCACCGTTTCTTGTGTAATAAACAGTCCCATTTCTATTCACCGCAAAAAAACCAGTTCCATCTATGGCAAGGTGGGTTCCAACGTTTGTCTGTTCCAAGTTCCCTTCTGTAAAGAGCGTGCGTACCTCATCGACGATCAATGCTTGCTCAACCCTACCGATACTCTTGACCTCGGATCTATGATTCTCTGGCTCCGGTTTTATCCTGTAGATTTCCTTCTCCATGTATGTTCTGAAAGCGGGCGAATCCGCTTTATAACCGTTGGTTTCAACATTTGCTAGATTATTTGACAAAACATCCATCTTTGTAAGGTCTGCAAGCATTCCCATCGCTGCAGTATATACACCTCTGTACAAGAAGATCGCTCCCTTTCAAATCATTTCAAATCATTTTCAAATTATTTTCAGATTAATTGTGTAATTGATTGTGTAATTGATATTAAGCTTCGTACGCAACTGCTACGTGCCTCAACAATTCTTCATTTTCGAGTAATATACCAGTACCTTTTGCAACGCACAGAAGTGGATCTTCGGCTACTTGACATGGCACTCCAATTTCTTCTTCAATAGCCTTATCGATACCTCTCAACAATGCCCCACCACCTGTCAAGACTATTCCATGCTGGACTATATCTGCAGATAATTCCGGTGGAGTCTTTTCCAAAACAAGCTTTATTCTTGCAACGATATTATCTACTGTTGGCCTAATCATCTTGTAAACATCGCTGGAGGTTACTTTCTCGGTCCTCGGTAAACCGGTAACGGCATCTCTCCCTCTTATCTCCAATTCTAAGTCTTCTACATCCAGATGTACTTTTCCTACACTTATCTTTATCTCCTCGGCCGTAGATTCACCGATTATCAGGCCAAACATCCTTCTTACGCCTCTAACAATAGCTTCATCCAACGTGTTACCAGCCAGTTTAATCGAATCACCCACAACAATACCGCCCAGGCTTATCACTGCTATATCGGTTGTACCACCACCGATATCGACTATCATATTCCCGATCGGTTTCATCACGTCCAGTCCTATACCAATGGCAGCTGCAGTTGGTTCCAAGACTATATGGACACGTTTCGCACCAGCCTTGACTGCTGCATCGTAAACAGCCCATTGCTCGACGCTCGTCGTCTTTGTTGGAATACCAATTACCATGTTACATTTGAAGAAAGTGCCCTTGTTCAGTTTTTTCATGAAATACTTTAGGACTTCTGAAATGATCGTATAATCTGCTATAACACCGTCTCTCATAGGTTTAACGGCAACTATCTTATCTTCAGGTGTTTTTCCAAACATCTCTTTAGCTTCGGAACCTATTGCCAGTATCTTGTTCGTTCTCTTTTCGAGTGCAACGACAGAAGGTTCATCGAGCACGATGCCCTTACCTTGCTGATAGACTATGAAATTGGCTGTACCCAAATCAATTCCCAAATCATTCTTTGCCATAACGTTCTCCCCTTTCAAAAATATATAATCCCATTATAAGCATAAAAGTGCCTAAGATATTGTACAGTGTCAACTGAGAGTTTATAATGATACTTTCCGATATTATCGTAACAACCGGTATGAAATATATGAAATTCGTTGTGCTCCTATCACCGATAAGCGTCATAGACTTGTTCCATATCAAATACCCAACAGCCGAGCACAATACACCTAAATATATTAGACTGATCAAACTTTTACCTTCAATTCTTATCGACATATCTTGAAAAAACGAAAAAGGTAAAAGCGTTACAACTCCCCAAAATGTGAGAGAAAATATCCCATCTACGCCATCATTCTTATCCATTTTTACAACGTAATAAGTGTAGAGTACCCAAGATATCGCTGCACCAAAGGCCAACATATCGCCAATTGGATTCAACTTCTGCAATCTTCCGTTGAATACCACGAGTGCAACCCCGATGAATGCTACGATCGAACCTATGTAATGCCTTTTTGTAGTTCTCTTCTTGTGAAAAATGTGCGTAAAGAGTGTGTACATTATAGGTGCACTCGATACAATCACAGATGCGTTTGTTGGAGCCGTATAGATTAACGCTGTATTTTCAAAGACGAAATACATCGTTATACCCCAGAAACCTGCCCAAAACGCGTTGATGTCCCATATCTTACGTTTCTTTGTAAACGGTAAGAGTACAATCAATGCAATGGTAAATCGGTATAAAGCGGCAGGAAATGGTGCAAAGACCGAGACAACAAATTTAGTTGCCACAAATGACATGCCCCAAAGAACTGTTACTAACGTGACTGGTAGATATTTAATTAGACTAGATATCCTCACATTACTCATGACTACTATTTCTCACCTCTACCTATTATCTACATTTCTATCTACATTTTCCAACTTATCAAGTATGGCCATCACTTGCTCAACACTGAAAGCCTGATAAACGGGTGCCATTCTCCTGTTATCTAAGTACTTATCATCGATGAGCACATTTGGAATTTTGTCCGCCCAGCCGCCCGTATTTCTCAGTAGAATCAACGGCCTTCTGTTTGCATAAGTTGCAAGCATTTCGACTGCCGTTCCTATCTCTCCACCAATCGCTATGACTACATCCACGCTCTTTACCAACACAAAAGACCTCATTTGAAAATCCAAGCCTGTACTTATCACAAGCGAATTGTATTCATTTGCATCGTTACCCTCCCAAGGCAAAATTCCTATGCATGTGCCACCGACGTTTCTTACCCCTTTGGAGACTAACTCCATGATACCATCACGCCCACCTGTAAACACAACGTATTTTTCTCCGAGTCTCTCACCAAGTTCTAAACAAACATCTCTCAGAGACTTAACTGGCTCACTTTCAATATTTCCGGAATATCCTATGACTCCTACCTTCAAACTCATCCAATCACCTCAACAGAATTATGATAACTTATTATGATAACTTATAGTAAGTGATGATAAACGTTGAAATTCCTACGACAAGTATAACATAAATGGTGATATAATTAAATAACATCAAGTGACGTGATAACTCGTTCAATTGAGATATGTTTTCAAAACTTTTTGATGAATTTCGATGAATTATGATAACTACTAAAGAAATAATGGAGGGTATCGCAAAGGCATGGGTGATATACGAAAACGGATAGAGAAAATATTGAAGAGATATTCACTAAAAACTAATGAAAGAACGTTGGATAGATTCATCTACCTTCTGAGCGTATTAGATGAAAGCGATCTGACTGACCAGCTATTAGAAAATCTCATCATAGAAAATCTGACGATCGGTGAGTCATATTTTTTCAGAGATCGAGAGACGTTTGATAAACTTAAAACTATCTTCAAATCAAGACCATCTTGGAAGATACTATCGATTGGCTGTGCAAAAGGTGAAGAGGTTTATTCAACTGCAATCACTGCCCAGCAAGCTGGTGTTGATTATCAGATAATCGGAATAGATGTAAACGTACAAAGAATTTTTGAAGCGCAGAGTGGATGCTACAGATTTTGGAGTGTGAGACTCCTCAGTGAACGCGAGATCAGCAACTACTTCATTCTAAAAGACAATATGTATTGCATAAAAGAAGCATATAAGAAGAACGTCACATTTTTAAACGGGAATATAGCTGAGTACGATTTTGGAATCACTGAAAAATTCGATATAATATTTCTTAGAAGGGTACTCATATACTTAGACAACGTTGAAGACATCATCAGGAAAGTACTAAGCATCTTAAAAGATGATGGATATCTGATAATCGGAAATGGAGAATATTTTCCACCACTGTATGAGTATTTCGAACCGATAAGTCCTGACAGTATGGCAATAATGAAAAAGAAGGCTCGCACATTTTTATTAGACACCTCAATCAGTACAAATAATACAAGTTCTTCCCAACCAAATCGTACAAGAAGAGTCCTAAGTGCTACAAACACGTATATGTCAGAAAAAGCACGAAAGAACTCTGTACCAGCATTTAAAAACATGATAAACGATTTACATAGTAATCTGTCATTTGAGGAAGAACTACACCTCATTGAGAATTACATAAGTCAAGGTAAATTCAACGAAGCATATGGGCGATTGAATGTGTTGAGTATGAGGTATCCTTCGCAATACGTAGTGTGGAAATACAAGGCTTTGGTGGAATTGGAGCTCTTGTTAAAAGACAAGGCGCGTGAGTCTCTTAAAAGAGCATTGTTCCTAAACCACGTCGATGAGGAAATTTGGCAACTTAAGAATTTCATAGAACTTCGCTAAATTTCATAGCGTTTCATAAGATTTCATCGAGAATGAAAGTAAGGTGACCATATGGAATTCTACGTGTGTGAGATCAAACATGAAAATGGAATCATCCAAGTTGCCCTATCAAAGTCCGAGATAGTTGGCATCAGCGATAAATTTCTTCCCGGTCCGGTGGAGAAAGGAGTTTTTGGATTTTCTTTGTACGGTGGTTATCTTTATCCCGTAGTTACACATTCCAACATCGTTGGACCTATTTTTAAGTATTTTCTGATATTTCCGAGATTTGCATTTGGAGTAACACGAGTTGTACAAGAAATTCAAGGTAAGCCAACGCCTCTATCACCGGATATAGATTTAAATAGCAACGAGTTTGAAAAATTATCGGAATACACAGGCGCAGTTATAATCGAAGATAAGCCATACTACGTCTACAACATATATAATGTGCACTTGCCGGTCGATGCAAAGGTCCAAAAACGTGAGGAAAGAGTGGAAGCGATCAAGAAGGATGCTATGGAAGAATTCATAGTGATAGGCGATGCCTATGCGCTGACAAAAGGTTCAGTAAAGGCCATTCTCTCTTCAGAATTTGTCACGAAATTCAAAGTGGATAACTACGATGGATTCATAGATTACGGAAAAATAATCCCCGTAGTGAATTTAGATGATGGAAATCATGTAGTGGTGTTAGAAAACATTGCGTACAGAACTAGCAAAGTACTTCAGATGTTTGGCAAAATATTAATCCAAGAGACCACAAAAGAAAAATACCTTGAAACAGCTGAAGGTACATACAAGATATTGGTATAAGTTGTTAACGGTAGAAAGAAACAGTGAAAGCGGGTGGAAGAGGATGGATTTTGTTGAAATATTCTTCCAAGAACTTAGAGAAAAAGGGCAACAATCGATAGATCTCATAAAGAACTACTTAGAAAGTAAGGATCATAGTATAATAAATGAGCTATACAGAATATTCCATACAATAAAGGGTTCTGCAAGTTTGGTTGGCTTCAACGGATACAAAACTCTAATGCACACGTTGGAGGAATATTTCAAGAAATATTCCACAGGTGAGATAACGCTTCCAGACGAATTCTGGGCAAGGATGCTCTCGACCATTCCGTCAATTCTTGAAAGGAATACAGATTTGACCGATAGCGAGGTACAAAAGATCATAGATGTTATAGAAGGTAAAGAGCAAGTTCCAGAAGCAGGTGCACAAGTTGTTTCAAAATTGGAATCTCAATTACCGATAGAATTGCTGACTGAATTTGTTTCATTAACGCTGAGTACTGAAAACAGTCTAATGCGCGATGATACGAAAAATGCACTACGCGATGTCAGGGCGTTGAAGAGTAAACTCTCCACTTTGATCGAGGGTAGTTTTTACGTAAAGCTAAATGTCTTGCTTAGAAATTTCGATGCCCTTGTCATTCAAGAAGCTACGATGAACAAGAAGAATGTAAAATTGAACTTAGATATTGGTGATGAACGTATAGAGAAGAAAGATTCCCAGATGCTCATAGATATGTTAGTTCACCTTGTGCGAAATGCGATTTCTCACGGTATAGAATCGCCTGAAACCAGAGTCCAGCGTGGCAAACCAGAGTTCGGAACAATAACACTTAGAAGCTATGTACTTGGGAACGAACTATACTTAGAAGTTGAAGACGATGGTGCAGGCATAGATTTTGAAAAAATTAGGCAGAAAGCGGTCGAGATGGGATTAGGTAACATGCGCCCTGATGAATTGATCTTCATTCCAGGGTTTTCAACATCAGAAAAAACTGACGGAACATCTGGCAGGGGTATAGGTTTAGATGTGGTGAAGAATTTTGCGATAGCCCGTGGTGGAGATGTTGAGTTAGTAACAGAAATGGGAAAAGGCACCCGATTCATAGTCCACTTCCCTATAAGAACACTCTTTGTGCGTGTGCTCGTAGTCGAATCAGATAATTACAAATTCTGTGTAGATTTCAACGATATAGTTGAAGTGATCAGCAAACCAGATATTACAGATGGGAAAGTCAAACATAATGGCAAGCTATTTGAAATATCTTACCAATCAAAAATTCCAAGATTTGGTATAATTACAACGTCCCAGAAGACTATATTGGTTGACAACATACTTGGCACTTTTGATGGTCAAATCAGCAATGAGAATTATGGATTCATAAAAGGATTTGTCAAAAACATATTCGTATATCCATTACCTGTTATAGATGTCAACACGATATCTCAGGGTAATGTAGAAAAATCACAACAGTACAGTGTACTACTCGTGGACGACTCTGTTGTAACGAGAACTATAGTATCAAAGTTTCTCAGTACTTTTGGTTATAAAGTCTTTGAAGCCAAAGATGGGTTAGAAGCTGTCGAGTTTATTGAGAAAAATCGTTCAAATTTACCCGATATCGTCGTATGCGACGTTGAAATGCCTCACATAGATGGCTTTGAGACTACCAAACGTATAAAAGAAATTGATGAACAACTACCCGTGATACTCTTCAGCACACTGTCGCATGAACAGTTGCAAAAAGGGATCGAAGTGGGTGCAGACTCATACATATCGAAAGAAGAACCACCGGAACGCCTTTTGAGACTGATCGAAAAACTGATCAAAAAATAGCTCTGTTTTATGCTTTTATTCTCAATTGGAAAGGAAGGAAGAGCACAGCACAGAAAAACAGAATGATACTTAAATTGTGTGCTCAAATACGATGAAAAAATTCATAATCGTAGGTTCAGCTGGAAGTCCTCCAGATGTGATTGAAATATTGAAGATTGACGAGAAATTGAGGATACCTGTAATAGTATGTTTACACTTTACTGGGTCAGTGATGGAAACATTTGCACAACACATAGCAAACGAGACAGCTCACGATGTTGAAGTTGTTCAAAAATGCACATCTTTGGATGCTAAAGTCTATTTGCCAGAGGGTGAGAAGGACATCGCATTTGTTAATAACGAAATATTAACTGTTCATAAATCTCAATCGAAGGTACATCCATCGATTTCTGTACTCTTCGAATCCATGAAAAAATGCGATCCAAGAGATTTTGTAGTAGTAGTTCTCGGCGGACTCGGTGATGATGGAAAAGAACACGTCAGAGAGCTCTGGAAAAATGGGGCGAGATTCATAGTTCAGAAAAATCCGAAATTCAAATATCTACCTGAAAACATAAGTGAGGCACTCGAGGAACATTGCGAGAAGATGGAAGTTGAAAAGATAAGGGAACTACTGCTGACTCTTAATAGATCATAATAGATGAAGACTAATTTGCTAAGGGGGAGAACACCTTGAAGAAAGTATTAGTTATCGATGACTCCGATGTTTGGCGAAACTATCTGAAGAATCTGATAGAACTACATGATAACACTGTTGAAGTGGCAAAGGATGGGCTTGACGGTATAAACAAGTTCTTCACGTTCTTACCGGATGTAGTTATAGTAGATTACGTCATGCCGAAGCTGAACGGTATACATTTCACCCGATTTATAAGAAGTTTCCAAGCGTTTAGAGACGTTGGAATACTGATGCTCACGGGAGTTGATGAAACGATCAATCCATTTTGGGCAAAAAAGAGTGGAGCAAATGCGTTTTTGAAAAAGACCATTTCTCAAGATGAGATAGAAAAGGTGATCTTGAATTTCATAGAACAACCATACTCTATAGAATGGTCGAGAGAGATATACAAAATGCGCATTGAACCATTTGGTGAACTCGTCGATATACTTGAAGAGAGCTTGAAGCACTCAACCATCATCCAAGAAATACTGGAACTGACTCCATACGTCTTCGATGAAGAACTCGTACTGAAGAAGATATATGAACTTTTCAGCGAGCTTTTTCAATTTGATTCGTGTTACTTTGCAATATCATCGCTCTCAACTTTGAGAGTATACGGCTTTGGAAAAGAGCAGCTAGCATTTCCAGAAGATCTGAAAGAAGTCATTGCGAAGATAAGCGACGTAACTTCATACATAAATTTTGAGGAGAATTTTGTTGGAACAAGGCGTTTGAAATGCGAGTACGTTATAGAAACAGTGTATTTCAAGGAAGACTTGGTTGGTTTCATCGTTGTCGAGAGGCCCACAACACCTGAACTTGTCCAACGGACCTTGCTGTCTCTAAGTGACACCTTCAGTACTCTATTCAATCTCTTAAGCGACTATAGAAATCTGTCGAGGAATCGAGATATAGATGAGGTTACCGGGACATACAACAGAACCTATCTTAGGTCTAAGATATCGTATGCCATGAATTTTGCACAAAGAAATAGTATTCCCCTTTCTTTTGCGAAACTGCGTATCGATAATTTAAGGGAGATAAGCTTACGGCGTGGTGGCATAGTTGCAAACGAAATTCTCAAAAACGTTGCAAAGCAACTTATGATACGAGTACAGGACCTTGTTGGAAGGATAGCGTTCAACGAATTTTTCTGTGTGCTAATTGGTTCAAGTGCCCAAAAATCCGAAGCGCTATTTGAAGAGATTAAGAAAGACATAAACGAGACTGCACTAACGTTGGAACTGAAAAATGAGATAACACTGGATGTTTCAGTTACCATAGCCGAATGGAATGGCGAAACGCTCGGCAAGATAGTGGAAGATATATTCTGACTTGTGGGAGGGGGATTATCATGAAAATGAAGCTAAGCTGGAAATATGCAATAGCTATAATGGTTCTCTTAGTTGTATTCTTGACGGTTATTATGTTCATTTCGTTTCCAATCATAAGTAATATCATAAGAGACATTGCTTTAAAAGGATTTGATAATGAAGTCTCAACGATTGCAAGCATTGGGGCTTCTGAGAAAGTTTTTGAAATTAGGCCAAATATCGGTTATTACTACTTGATTTCAGCAGATGGAACAACGATAAATCACAGTGATCCAACAAGAATTGGAAATAACATAAGAGACTCTATTCCAGGATTAGTCGAATACATGGTAAAAAATGGTTCTGGGGTCTATTCGTACGATTACGAAGGGCAAAGAAGGTACGTCGCATTTGCGTACGACGGGCAAAATTACTTGGCACATGCGGCCAGTGAAAACGAATTGTTCAGCGATTTGAACAGTTTCAAGAAGTCTATATTCACACTCGTTTATCCGATTTCCATAATTCTCTCGCTCGTACTTGGATATTTCTTCGGGGAACTCTTCGTTAGAACGCCAAAAAAACAGATTCAGGCCACAAATGAATTGTTCAGAACCATTTCAGACAGTGTTATTTCCACATCTTCCTCAACTGCTGAAATAAAGGCCATGGCGGAGAACACAGAACAAGCCTCAATGGAACTGGATAAATCAGTTGAGGAATTCGCCGCTTATTTGGAAGAAAGTAGGGCGGAAATAGAGTCCATACTTATTAGAATAAAGGAATTCACCAATACGATAGAGGAGATAACAAATTCCACCACCCAACTTGCAAACCTCACAGAGACATTATCGCAAATTACTGAACGAATAACAGAAATTTCAGATAACATAACAGTGCTCGCTATAAATGCCTCTATAGAGACGAGTAAACAGAACATCGATAGAGATGGACTTGCACGCATTGCAGAGATGATAATGGACCTTTCAAATTCTACAAGGACACTTTCAAAAGAATCGAAGTCATCGTTGAATGCAGTCGAGAGAGTTGTTACATCTACGGTGCTCATAACCGAGAAGATTTCCAAAGACCTGTCTTCTGTTAGAAATTCATTCGACGCAATAGGTCAAGTTACGGCTGCCTCAACATCCAACGTTGATAAACTTGCGAGAATTTCCAAAACAACACACGAATCAGTTGAACAACTTTATTCTGGCGTTGAGCAATTCGAAGATGCGATAAACAGGATAAAGGATGAAGTGCAGAAATTCTCTCAGTCTATGAATAACATCGTTCTGTAAATGCAGAAAGATAATTCTTTATTAAATTAATTTAGATTGATAAGAAAAAGTGAGAGGGGAAGTATACATGGCAGATTTCGAATTTTTCGAATATTCTCCAACGTATCGTCAAATGATGATTTTGCAGGCACTAAATGAGAACATATCGGTACAATCTGAGATAGCGCTTAAAGCGGGTATTGTGCCATCTCTTGTCAACAAATATCTTAAAGACCTTCTTGAGAAAGGCCTTGTTGAGAAAGATAGCGGTAGGTACAAACTGACAAATAAGGGATTAGTACAACTCAACTACTTGCGCCTTGCTTACTTTTCCGAGATATCACAGTTGTACAAGAGCATCGAACTGAAATTTCAAGATATATTTCTTAAACTATCTGGAAAACGTGATATTGCCATATACGGTGCGGGCGTCGTTGGGCAGATGATAGAAAGGCTCATAACCTCTCGTTCCTCGTTCAACGTACTTTCGTTTATAGATGACAACAAAGAAAAGATAGGTACAAAGATAGACGGCATCCCAGTAATCTCTCTTGACGCTGTGCTGCAAGTTGACGCAGTGATAATAGCCTCGTTCAAGAATGCTGAAATAATGACCAAAAAGGCATTGAGCAGGCGACTTAGAAACGTTTATTCTGTAGAATTTAGCGATAACAAACTAAAACTTATTTGGAGAGGATAAGTTCAATGGAATATTTTGACAGATTATTCGATGGCATAGACGAGTCACTCAAGGAAGAATTCATGGCTGTCAAAGAATTGCAAGAGAAAGATTTTCAAGGCCACAAGGAAGAATTTGCAGAAGTTTTTTGGAATGTGTACATGGCTGTATGTGAGTGTATAAGTGAAGACTCACCAACTGAGCAGAGACTTTTGATTAGATTGGGACTGATAGACCCTCGGTATTTATCAAAAGATGATTTGGAGAGGATCAAAGAAACATTTTCAAAACAAGATAGCGACGTATTCTACTACGTAGATGAATGGCTCATTGCAGTCAAGAGTGGCAAGATAGCACCTTCGACATTTGAAGATGTGATTCAAGATACTCACGTTCAAAGAACATTTGACACAACTTGGATTGAGAAAGAATATGAAAGAAAGATATTTGAACGTACGATCGAAGAAGATAAACTCAGAGACCTTACAAAAGGTGTACAGTCAAAAGGTCCTTATTCCAAAGCAGTCTATGTGATATTCAACGAAATAGTCAAGAGTGTAGGAAATTTGCGACGGATGGACAACGAAATAAAAAGTCTTTTCGAAACGCTACAAGACGCAAAAGATCAGAACCAATCGTTGAGAAATAACGCCTTGAAGAGCGATAAGAACAAAGATAAAGATAGCATCTCTACTGAGCCACAGGTTGTTCGTCAGATGGTAAAGAAAGTGATAGGAAAACTTGGAAATCAATATCCAGCACTTATTTCAAATTATATGAAAGATGTTAGCAAGGTACTATCGAAGAAAGTATTAAGCGATATGTTTGAGGAATTCAAATATATTGATCCTACAACGTTAAATAGAGATATCCGTGGTGCAAATGTCTACATGCCGCCTTACGTTATATTAGTCCCTGGGTATGGTGAATTAGGATTTTGTTGGGAACCAGTTGAAGGTACGAATATATATGGACGTGGTAGGTTAGTTATACCAATATTCTCAAAGAAAGGTAACGAACCTTTTTTCCAAGCATTCGGTGAATATCGATGGAAAATTGACAAGGAACTATCCTTTGGAAGATGGATGGAAGAAGGATTGACCGGAGAATATTACCAGTATCTTGAGAAAAATAATTACAAAGGAAGCCCCGTAGATGCATTCGTAAAAGATTACGTCATGTGGGTTACAAAGGAAGCAAGCGGAATTCAAAAACTCGATAAGGAAGTTAGAAATATATTCTGGCGTTATATGCCATTCGATGATTCAATCAAAGAAAAATTATCCAAAGTTAGTTATGTCTATCAGCAATTATGGGAAAAAGATTTGAGAAAAAGGAAAAGTAAAGAGAGATAAGAGAGATACAAGAAAAAAACTAAAAAGGTGGTGCAAATTGATGAAAAAGTCATCAAAAATAATTTTGCTCATCGTACTTATCGTTATCGCAGTCGGATTGTTTTTCTTTTTAAGATCAGTCTTTTCAGGTAACTTAATTGTAAGAGAATACATTTTTAGAATTGGCAATTTTGAACTCAAGTGGTACAGTGTCATGATCGCAACGGGTATTTTGGTATCCTATTTCCTTGCAAGGAAGCGGCTAAGTAACTATCCGATAAAACCTGAAGATTTAGACGAAGGACTCTTTTGGGGAATCATAGCCGGTATACTGGGAGCAAGGATTTACTATGTTGCCTTTAATTGGAGTTACTATTCAATGTATCCATCGGAGATCTGGAAGATATGGCATGGTGGATTGGCAATACATGGTGCCATATTTGCTGTTCTGCTCACATTGTTTATCTATTCCAAAGTAAAGGGGTACTTCAAATTCGTCCACACGACGGACTTGTTTACCTCAGTTTTACCGTTAGGTCAGGCTATAGGCAGATGGGGAAACTTCTTCAACTACGAGGCGTACGGACGACCTACGATGGTTCCTTGGAAGATGTTTGTTCCACCTGAAAAACGCATGCCAGGTTTCGATGTAGATAGGTACTTCCATCCGACTTTCCTTTACGAAAGCATGTGGAATCTCGGTGTATTTATTTTCCTCTTCTTCTATGTTGAAAAACGGAAAAAGTCGTATGGTGAGACGACAGCATTGTACCTCATACTATACTCAATTGGAAGATTTTGGATCGAATCTTTGAGATTAGATAGCCTAATGGTCGGTCAACTAAGGACAGCCCAAATAGCAAGTTTGGCAATGATCGTCGCCGGTGCAATCTGGTACGCATATCTTTTGGGGCAAAGAAAGAACGAAAAATCAAATGGAAAAATGTCGGCACAAACAAAGACTAAGTAACCGATAAGGATCTAAAAACCATATTAGCCATTCCTTACGTTCATTGTGACATCTTTGTAACTCATAGAACGATTTGCACATATCGACGGGTCTAAAATATTGATGAAGATATATAGAGATGTTCAAACTTTCATTTAAAAAAATAACTTTTATCATACTATGTAAGGGGGGATTCGATGGAAAACACTGAAAAGGTCTACAGTTACGTGAAGTATGAGCGAGAACTCCAAACAGATTACAGGAGAAAACTATCCGAAGCAAAGCGAAAGAGCGATGTACGGAAGGTGTTTTACGAATTCTTCTTCAAATTACTTGTTATGATCAAGCCAGACGTACCGAATAACTTGCAAGAAGACATTAAATTTGATGAAAAGGAACTTACTTATTCATTAACTGGAGAACTTGAGAGAATCATCAACGAACTTTCAGTAAACAGCGATTTAAAAGCGATAATCGATAGAATGTTTGAAGATGCAAAGCATAGGTACATGAAGATTGCACAAGATGAGGATGCAGACTATTTCAGGTTGAATAAATCAGGTCGTTAGTTTGTCACACTTTTGTTAACAAATCTCCCTCTCCCCACCCCCTTAAATACGTTAAGAATAACATTTCCCCCGCATTGCGGGGGTTTTTATTTTCCCAATGTATCTCCTTCACTAATCAATCCGCCATTCTTAGCATCTCCAAATGTGATCTTTCCCTTTCCGGGAAATTGTACATGGCTCACCCACAATCCGTTATCTAATGTCTTTATCAATGCACCATTCTTATCTATTTTCACAATCTTTCCAACTTCAATTTCATTGAATGGATTTGACAATATACGTTCCATATCGCATGCACCAAAAAGTTTTATTTCGATGTCTCCAAACCTTGTACGCACCCCCGGATTTGGATCATATGCACGAATCTTGTTTCGTACAACCACGGCAGGTCTTGAAAAATCTACGTAGAGGTCTTCTTTTGTTATCTTCGGTGCATATGTTGCCAGTAAATGATCTTGTGGTACCAATTCAACTGGATACCTTGTCAAAAACTCTTTCAGCAGCTGTGTACCGTGGGTTATCATCTTTTCGTAAACTTGACCAAACGTCTCACATTGACCTATTTCAAATGCACACTGCAGCGCAATATCTCCTTCATCCATGCCCTCGGATATTTTGAAAATCGTTACGCCAGTGACGTTTTCACCATTTTCTATTGCACGCTGCATTGGTGCAGGACCACGATATTTGGGAAGTAGTGATGTGTGAATATTATAAAATGGAATGGCCTCCAAGAATGGATTCTTTATGAGCCTTCCGTACGCTACGACAACGCCAATTTCCGGCCGGTACTTCTCTATAATCTCCATGCCTTCCCTATTCAGATTAGAAGGTTGGAAAACTGGAAAACCATATTTTAGTGCAACCTCTTTAACCGGTGTTGGTAACAATTTCTGGCCACGACCGCGTGGTTTATCTTTTTGCGTTATCACTGCAACAACATCAAAACCATTTTCTATCAAATATTCCAAATAAGATGCGGCGAATTCCGGTGTACCCATAAATAGAATTCTCATGCTCTAATCCTCCTAAATAAGGCAATATCTGTGAATTATCTGTATTAGATTATATCACGACAATTGTGGTATAATAAACTTTGGTTAAGTTCAATCATACACCCTAACGAATTAATGAGGAGGGATCAGGATGAACAAGATGGGAAGGAAAGTAGTTTTCATAACTTTGGTCATGACAATTTTGTTCAGTACACTCACCATGGCAAGTGTTATTGGAAATACGATGAATGACAAGTTCTACGATGCACGAAAAGATAGAAGTGCGCCGAAGATGTTGGCTGTAATCAAGGCAATAGAGGCGATACCAAATTACGATAAGGACCCAATGCTCTTGACAGTTCTTGCAGATTGCTATCTTGAGTACGCTGATTGGGCTGCGACTTCAAACGAAAAAGAAGAGAAGTTGACCAAGGCAAGGTCACTTGCAGAAGCAGCCATAAAGTTAGACCCAAGTAATGGAAGGGCCTATTACATTGCTGGTGCTTCGATAGGAAGGCTTGCACAGTATAAAGGTATCGTCCAAAGTCTCTTCATGCTCGGTGATTTGGATAAATACATAGACACAGCAATAAAACTGCTCGACGAGAACGATGAAGAAGGAAGACTCTACAAAACTTTTGCATACATTGCCTCTGGCATGCGCTATCGAGACGTGCCATGGCCACTCTACAACTACAAGAAATCTGAAGAACTGCTTAACAAAGCACTCCAACTCACACCAGATTATCCTAACATATACCTTGAACTCGGATACCTTTATCTAAAAACGGGCGATAAGGATAAGGCGAAAGAGATGTTTAAAAAGGTAACAACTAGCCCTGCCAATCCAAAACTCGTAGGAACACATAACGAGGCAAAGAAGATTGCAAAAGATGAGCTGGATAAGCTCAAATAGAGGCCATTGGGAGTTGTGCAATTGCGTGTTACTTGCATAGGTAAACTGAACATCGACATGTTCTACCCAGTTTCAAAGATCGAAATAAATGAAAATCATGTGTCGAAAGATATAGACATCTCAATAGGTGGAAAAGGCACGAACGTATCGGTTGCACTCTCAAAACTTGGAGTAGAATCACACATGATTGCCAGCATTGGCAAAGATGAGTTTGGTAACTTTGCTTCTAACAAATTGCTGCAATTTGGCGTTGTGCCCCATCTAATTTATTCGACTGAGGAAAAAAGGGGAACTGGCATAACATTCATAGTTGTGGACAAAGATGGCAACAATACGATGTTCAACTACTTAGGTGCGAATGCGTTACTCTCTAAAGCACTTTTGAGCAAATATGAAGATGTGATTTTATCTTCCGATATAGTATTTCTCCAAGCTGGATTGGATGAGAGTATCTTAGCGTATTTAGTTGATATGGGTGCCAAAATCTTCTTGGAATATACAGAGCGCATAAATGAAAAGCTTATCGCAGGTGTTGAGTATGCGTCACTCAACGAGCACGAACTACTCTACGTTTCTGGAAAAGAAAATGTGCAACGTGCAGGTGAGTGCTTACTCAACCGTGGAATAAAGCAAATATTTGTCAAACTGGGTGGTAAGGGCAGTATGTACATATCTAGAAACGCACAGGTTTACAAAGAGCCGCTAAAGATCAAACCAATAGACACAACAGGAGCGGGTGATTCGTTTACTGCTGGATGCATCTATGGGTTACTCAACGATTTCTCAGTTGACGAAATACTGCACTTTGCAAACACTTGTGGTGCATTCACATGTACACGCAAAGGAACAACAGAAGCATTCCCAACATTGGAGGATATAGAGCATTTCAAGAGCATATGCTGACATACGTTAATGTATAATATAGAGATAAGTGAGAAAAAGAAAAAGTTGGCCCAGCGGCCAACTTTTTTCATTCCCATCATTCCATTTATTTTATTCCGATTCCAAAAATGCCTTCAACAACTTGAACGCATGCTTGTAATCATCTTTTCGAACTTCGGATACTGGACTGTGGATATAGCGTGCAGGGGTTGAAACAACTCCAGCAGGTATTCCGGTAGATGCATATCTTCGTGCATTCGTTCCGCCCACCGTTCTCATTTTGTACTGGAAAGGTATGTTGTTTTGCCTCGCCGTCTCCACGAGCTTGTCAAATATCGCCTTACTTACAACGTAGCCACTGTGCATAAATGTGATCGCAGGTCCATTGCCAAGGTGAGTGGACCACAATTGCTTTTCAAGTTCAGGGTCATCGCCACTTGTTGTCGTCTCAACGGCAATTGCCATGTCTGCATTTAGTTGTTCTGCAACGATTGCCGGTCCTCTCAAACCAGTCTCCTCTTGTACCGTAAATGCAAAATACACATCGCAATTCGTCTCTATCCCATCGTTTATCAAATCCATCAAAATACTGCATCCGCATCTATCATCCAACGCCTTCGCGATGATGTAATCTCCAACTTCTTCGTATTCCGTTGTAAAAGATACGGGATCACCTATTGCAACCTTTTTCTCTGCCTCTGACTTTGACGAAGCACCTATATCTATCTTCAGTTCAGAATATTTCGGAACCCTTGCATAATCTTCACCGTGTTGAAGATGTGCTGCTTTGTATCCAATAATTCCGGTCACATCTTTCCCCACGAGTACCTTTTTACTGAGAATCACCCTGACATCGACACCACCTAGAGGTGCAAACGACAACGTACCATCATCATTTATGTTCGTCACCATGAATCCAACTTCATCCATGTGTGCATCGAGTAATATCTTCTTACCACCCTTCTTACCCTTTTTAAGAGCGATGAGATTACCCATCCTATCTTCAAAAACTTCATCAACCTTATCTTTTATCTTAGACTTTATATATTCCCTTACGTCGTCCTCAAAACCTGACGGGCCCTTTATCTCCGTAAGTTCTTTTAAGAAAGTAAACATATTTCCACCTCCAAGCCCAATCACTGCAGTTCAGCGGCGCTGAACGCAAGTAATTTTGCAGTATCTTCTACATCTTTTGCACACAACTTCTCATACGGATTGTGCATGTACTTTTGTGGGATAGAGACCAACCCAGTCTTTACGCCTATCCTCGTAAGCTGGACATCGTCTGTATCCGTACCAGACCTACCAGGTATGGCCTCTATCTGCGTCTTTATATTGTATTTCGCCGCCACACTCTTTATATGTTCAACAAACTTCCTATTCGTTACCGGTCCAACGCAGATCGCAGGTCCGTCACCTATCTTTATCTTTGGAAAACCGGGGATATCCTCATCGCCATGTGTCACGTCTATGACAATGCCGTATTCGATCTCCGAAATATATGCAGCACTCTTAGCACCAGGACCACCAATCTCTTCCTGAGTAGAAAACACATAGTAAACCTCTGCATCGATATTCATCTTCCAGAGCAACTCCGCTGCCTTGATTATTGCCACACAACTTGCTCTATTGTCCAATGCAGGTGCAAAGACGATATCACCATTAACAAATCCCTTCGTATCCACAGTCACCAAATCGCCGATCGATATATCTTTCCAATTTGAATTCATCGTTACATCGACGAAGAGATGATCATAATCTGGTACCTTCTTAGACTCCTCCGTTGTTTGAAGGTGTGGAGGCATGAAGCCTACAATCCCTCTCAACTTTCCACTTTTCGTATGCACCCAAACCTTCTGGCTTGCAATTACCTTCGGATCCCAACCACCAACACCGGATAGCCTGATGAAACCATCTTCGTAAATCTTCGTTACTAAGAACGCAATTTGATCAGCATGTGCAAAAAATCCGATCTTTGGTCCCTTTCCCTTCTTGACACACACCAAACTTCCCATAGCTGTCTTGAAACACTCGTCAGAATAATCTTTCATAACGTTTTTTATTTCCTCGAGCACTTCATCTTCATATCCAGACGGTCCAGGAATTGAAGTGACTTTCAGCAACAAATCTTTCGTATCAAGTGAATTGAAACTACTCAATGTTGATCCCTCCAATCTTTGCATTATAGTCCCCTACCTCTATTCTACCAGCCTTTACGTATAACACGCATGGAAAAGCAATTTTCTCGCTAAAAGTAGCCTTCAAATCAGATATCTGTGCAAATGGTGCTTCGAAAGAAAGTGCTGCGATAATCGACTCACGGCCTTCGTTCACACCTGCTCTTACAGTCCCTTGACACCTTCCAAAGACAACGACACTACCACCTGCTACGATTTCAGCACCAGCGTGCAAATTACCGATTAGAACCACATCGCCGGAATGGATGATGTTCTGTCCACTTCTCAAATTCTTCTTCACAATCTTAGTGCCTGAACGAGTGTCACCCTGATTTACCATATCAACTTTTTTTCGGATTATGACATCCTTCTCCCCTTCAGAGCCCATGAGTACGTGAGAAATCGTCAATCCGAGTTCCTGTACGCGAGATACAATTTTGGGAATATCAGATATGTGTTTTTCATGCTCCTCTACAAGAAGCATGATTTTGTCACCTTGTGCAAAAAAGCTTCGCATACTCTTGACCTTTTCATCTATACCTTGAAGTACACTGTATATATCCGTATAGTCTTGGATGTAAAGAATCAAACCATCCTTTGTCATCTTGAAATCTACCACGACTGATACCTCCATCTTGTTATCAAATATCTATAAAATTATTGCGTAGTATCTCACTGATACAAAAAAGCCATCGCTTCTACCTCGTCTATCCAATCAGAAACGTCTATTGGAGACATCTCCTTTATTAACTTTTTGAAAGAAAAGAAATTACTTCTAAAGATATCCAGCTTGTTACCTGAATAAATCTCCACACCACATTCCAAGAGGGCGGCAAAATAATCCGCAGTTCTTACAATGCGTCCACCATCACCAATAAACGGCGCTATACAATGTGGTACATATTGTGCAAGGATTTTCACATTCTCATTTCCATTTATCCATTCTGCAACCATCTCTCGCTCAACTACAGAAACCAATTCCTCGAGTTCCTCCGTCTTCTTTTTCGTAGGCGTTATCACATCACCGGTAAAGGCCTCCGGTAAATCATGAAGCGTTGATCTTGTTATGATTTCCTCTATATCGTTGTATTGAACGAGTTTTGCGATGATGTAGGATATGACGAGGACAATGAAAGAATGGCCAGATACAGTAGACCTGATATTTCTATGCGTACGATTCCACCTTACCATGGAAGTGAGATTCAAAAGTGCAACCCACACATACTGCGCAACACTCCAGTATCTATCAACATCACCAGCACTAAAATCGACTGAGAGATGAGAGATCTTTTCATTTAATTCTTCAACTGGCTGAGAATAGTCAAAAACCTTCCCATTCTCATATGCCTCGAGATAACTTACGTATAGATCAGCAAGCTTATCGATCTCTTCGTACTTCGGAGACTCATCGATCAACAAATCTATGAGCTCCTTATCCGCAATTGTAGAAAGCTCGTTGATTGCCTTCTTTGTAACATCGTTCCACACATGTGGCGAGAATCTCTCGATACGTTCCTTCAGTTGTAAAGAGATATCGGAGAGCACGATCTTTGGCAGCTCCCTTGAGAGCCTCCAGCGCAGCGCAGGTTCGAGCGACTCACCTCTCATTGCCCTAAAGACAAACGACAGAAAGAACGTGTTGTATGCATTATCCGCTTCAGAGAACCGTAAAATCGCAGGTCTGTTATTCCATCTTTGAATAGTAAGAAGATTAGTCAGTGAAAAAAGAAAATTTCCCCTTCCCAACTCTGCTCCTCCTTTATCATTCCAAGACAAACATCCTATAAACAAAATTATATCACAACAGAGCTGAGGAGAGGAAACTTTCTTTTACATCCGAACCATTTCTCTTCACATACTAATTCAACGTTCCCTTAACTTTTCTCTTATTTTCATACATTCTCATATCAGCCTTTTCTATAGCCTCACTCAAGCTTCGGCACTCTTTGAAATCTACGAGGCCATACGAAAAGCTTACATTTGCATTCTTTTGTATCCTTATCGACATCGGTTGTCCTGCCAAAGACTTTGATAAATGAATCGACCATGATCTTTATTCCAATAACACTTTGAGTATTCGTATAAAGAGTCTTTGCCAACTTGTCAACGAACTCCATCTTCTCGGTACAATGTATCAAATCAACAATCTCGCCACCTTTCAACCTATTAAACATTCAACTATATTATTGAATACTTGGTCTAAATATTAAGATGATGTGGTATAATTCATATGTGGAAAAGGTAAGTTGCTTAACAAGGAGGTACATCATGTGAGAGTCAATAAACCGAAAATGAGACAAGGATTCACACTAATGGAAACGATAGTTGGATTGCTTCTGATTTCAATAGTCTTTATGACAGTTGGTACCGGAATATCCGGTATACTCAATAGTTTGAACTCCACGCGGAATCTTCAAAAGATCGTTGAATTGGAAACATTCATATCAAGATACATCAACATCAGAGGTGGTATCGGATCAACGCAAATAACTGCAAGTGAGATAAACCAGCTGTTCAATGGGGGAAAAGACACCTATCCAAAAGTTTCAACTGTTGTACAGACAGATATCGCAGGCATTCAAAAATACACTATAACGATTGAATATTTGCAGGGCAAGACTCAGAACTTTATTGTCTACAGATATAAAGATTATTGATTTCTTGGAGCAATGATTTGAGGTGATGTGGTCATGGATTTGACAATCGGAGGAATGATAGCGAGTTTGATCGTTGTTACAATACTTTTTGGAATGATGGGATTGATATTTAATCAAACATTCACAACCCTCGAAATCAACCAGAGATACTTAGATTTTTTCTCAGAAGTACAGATGATATCGAATAACTTAAACCAGCTCCTCTCGCAGAGCGTTTGGACAACAAAAGATGATATGGCAATTCCTGGTGTGACGAACAAATTCAAGATAGGGTACTTTGTTCCAAATGGCAGTATGCCGACTGTGAGCAGTTTGGTGCTCGAATATGACCAAACATCCCGCGTGCTAAAGTTCAATGGCAAGAAGGTATTGGAGCTTTCACAGATGATTTCAAACATCAAATTCGAAGTCAGTGATACTAACATACTCATGACAGTAGAAACAGACAAGATAAAAGACAAACAAGGTAAAAATACGACGTACACAGTACCACTACTTACCATATTGACACAATCTTCGTGATGTAAACGGCGACTTGTCAAGACTGAAATGGAGGAGTCCTATGGGAAACATGCGTAAAGGCTTTATGACTGCGGTTGTATTAGTGATGATGGTAGTTGTAAGCATCACACTTCTTACACTATATCAAGGAGTAGCCAATTATCGCGAAAGGGCAATGTCTGCTCTCTCATTGATACAAAATGACGCAGATTCAGTGAACATATTGAATGTAGGAGTGGGATTCCTAAAACCAAAATTTCTTGGAATATTGGGTGCATCGTTACTTTACAACGATGATGTACCAACTTGGTTTAACGATTTCAAAGGTAAACTCAATCAAGATTGGCAGAACTACATCACAACATATGTTTCCACAACGAAAGCATGCAAAATTTTCGATTGGTCGTCTACAAACAATCAAGGCACTGGGCTAATTAAATTGGAAAGTTCAGCTATTGATTTGCTCAATCAAATAACCAGCTATATAACGTTGAGAAGTCCTTATCAAGTATCTCTGTATGCCTTCCAGATGCCAAAGCTGGGCAATTCGACAGTACTTCTAATATCAATGGTGAAAAGGCAATACAAGGCGGCAAACAATCAAACTAAATATCTAACGACTTACACATACTGCCTTGTTGGACCGAAATTACTCAATCAATATCTTTATTTCACAAATAAAGAAAAAACAGCGGGGCAGGATCCGATTTATTTTAAGGCTGGGGAGCTTATAGATGGTCCTATGAGGTCAAACGATTACATATACATAAACAATACGAATGGTAAACCAACTTTCAATGGAACAGTTGAATTCAAAGGAATAAAGGACAAAAACGAAAACACAGTCACAGAAAATAAGTATCCTAATTATGCTACGATGAATGGTAATCCGAAGTATAGAATACTGAGTCCTACTGATGCATCAAACCTTGATTTTAGTTTGTTAGATGTTGAATATCAAGCAAATATACAATCCTTTGTAAGATCATATTTGCTTTTAGAAAGTGCTCCGGCAACACCAACTGGTATAAAATTCAATGGTGACATAACCGTGAGCTTTAGTCACGGTACAGGTGCGGGTGATTACGATTTACAAATTTATCAAGATCAGGACACCAGGTACACAATAAAATGGAAAGCCAGTGGTGCACCAAATGCTACTGTCGTAAAGGAAACAAAGAAAAATAAGAATTGGTCACAATCTTCTCCATTTGATACGCTATTCAACGGTGTTATATACTCAACTGGTAACATAACTATAGATGGTGATTCAACATATCTATCAAAATACTATGGAAATTACACGCTCTATTCAGAAGACAACATCTACATAAAAGACAGACTGATACCGTATGATACATATACAAACTACTTTACAAATCAAGAAACTCAGTATTCCGGTGTCGCATTAGATAACAATACTATAAACAATATCAAAAATTACGTTTTAGCTAACGAGAAATCATCGCTGAATCTTGTGGCATCAAATAATGTGGAAGTACGGGAGACAGACAGTAGCAAACCAAAAAACATGAAAATATTTGCAAGTATCTACGCATTCGATGGATCTTTTAGAGTCGAGGATTATGACAGTGATGGTTCTGCAGGTCAATTATTCACTTTTGGCAGCATTATGCAGAATGCCAGAGGGGCGGTCGGAACTTTTAATCCTTCATCAGGCCAAACAGTGACTGGTTATTATAAGACCTATGTGTATGATCCAAGACTCACTACGGCTGCATATCAGCCTGCAGGCACACCTGCAAAGAATTCATCAGCGAAGATTCAAGTGCTTGGCGTGGTAAAATCGAGCAATTAATCGAGTAACTAGAATGCGTATGCACAAATACCAAAAATAGAGGGCTTTTTGCCCTCTATTTTACATTACTATTCAGTATAATGGTACTTAACCTCTCACTTTTTCATGAATTTAACCAGTTCCTTAGCTAATCCAAGCGATATTGGAGGGATATCACTTACTTCAAGAATATTGGGGATCTCGCCAGAATAGATGACTTTGCCATCGAGTTCTATCTCTCCCAAATTTCCTACGTATCTATCGTCAAAGTAGATTTTCAATGCACTGTTCTCAGCATCGAGCTCAAGTATATAACCATCACCACTAATGGTTGATACATTTTCAGCTGCAAGCAAAGACGCATACTGTTTTACAAACTCTTCCTTTCGGAAATAATCGGTGAATCTTATTTTTACAACGTTCTTTTGATTGTCTAAGTCAAGAGATTCCAAAATTCTGGACCTTTCCAAATTGTAGTACTCTTGGATTGTTTTCCCAAATGTCTGGGGTTGCATATCACCGAATAAATCTTGTGCAACCTCCCCATTTTCTATTCTCTTGAGCACATCGTGGTTTTCCAACACCTTTTTCAGTAGATTCTCTGGAATGCAACCAATCTTTTCAGCACACAATCTTATCTTCTCGTTAGGTATCGACAGATCAATCGGCGATACTGCAACCGTGTTCACCAAGTGGTTGATTCTCAGCTTCAACGCCTTTTGACTAGAAAGCAATAGATTTGTTGTCAAGAACACGATCTTTGATTTTGTTTCTGAAATATCAACTACTATTCCATATGTCATTATACTGCCGTACATAACTACAATATCGCCGACCGACAATTCGATCGACTCATTTTGAATTTGCTCGAATTTTGCTTTTCTTGCACCTTTCAAGAATGATTTGTATGATTTCAACTCCTCTTGTAGTATTGATAATTTCCTTTCTTTCCTTATACTCTTCTCACTACTCATGACAATCGCTCCCTTGTTGAACATCTTGCCCACCATTAGATTGCAGGCAAATTGTTTGATAGTAGAGTTTCAAGACTCTCCCCATAACCTCTTCTTCAACAGAATACTTCTTTGCAAATTCTCTCAATGCCTTTTTAGTGCGCTCAACTATCTTGTACCGAGCGTCTCTACCTTTATCAGCAAGATAATTCGTGGGATGATCAAAGATGTTGGCAATGAAATAACACAGATTTTCCGCCTTTATTCCTGCAACGATAAGTAATTTCAAAACATCCTCACTAATGGTCGAAATTAACATATCGTCCAAACTTTCATCATCATACTCACCACTTTCTTGAACAATTTGAACCAAAAAATCTTCTTCATCTGTTTCCTCATCATTTGGTGGAAGAACTGTTCTACCCTCATGTGTATTTCTTTCTCTAAGTACATCAACACAAACATTTTTGATAATCTCACAAATGTACCAAAATGCATTTGTCAAAGGTATCTTATCGCGTCCCTTAACCAACTTGGGAAATGTCTCATTCACTATGTCATCCAAAAACGAATCGCCGGTGTAGTTAGATAGTGATTCGTAGAATTTGGGATTGTTATTAAGGACGAAAGAGACCATTTCTCTCAGTTCATCTAATACCTTGTCATTAAACTTTCCTGTTTTAATGTACTTTTCTATGTTTCCAATGTTTATAGCCACATCTATCCCCTCCAAAAGAATGTATAATACTTCTTTCCTGTCAGATATTCGTGCTGTAAGGTGTCTATAGTATTGGCAAGATACACTCGCTCCAATATATGCTTAATCATAGTGTATAATAATATTATACCATTTATCACTCACTTTATCACTCATTGTAATTCCAAATAAATCGAGAAATTTCAAGATGTTGGGAGGAGTATGCGTGAAAAAAGAATTGGTGAGAAAAAAGGCGAAAGATGCAGAAGCCGAGAATAGAGAAATCGAAGAATTGATAGTTCGATACCTAAAATCCGGCACAAATATATTCTTGACCGGCGCAGCTGGTGTTGGCAAGACTTATTTGGCCAACAGGATAAAGACTCATTTTGACAACGTCATACTCCTTGGTTCTACAGGTGTTTCAGCACTTAGAATTGGTGGCGATACATTACATAGCTTCTTCAAATTCTTTGTTTCCAAAGATATCGAACAGCTCCAACTATCCGATGAAAAGCACATAGACATGATAGCTGAAAAGAGGAGAGTCACAAAGGCAGCTGCAAATGAGATATTCTTAAAAAACATAAAGGAATGTTTAAGAGTTGCAGATTTGATTATAATCGACGAAATATCGATGGTAAGTAAAGAACTTATGGAAATGATAGACTACAGATTAAGACTCTCAGCAAAAGACATACCTATATTGGCAGTTGGTGATTTCTTCCAGCTTCCACCGGTAAAATCAGAAGGATTTGCTTTTGAATCACCTTACTGGAATTTCAAAGCAATAGAACTCACCAAAGTAAAGAGAACTGACGATACAGAATTTACGGAAATACTCTCTTTAGTAAGAATTGGTGACAATTCCGAAAGAGTAACTCGCTATCTCAAATCACTTGAAGAAAGGCAAAATAAGAGCATTCCTGTAAGACTCTTTTCAACTAACGTTGAAGTTGAAAAATACAACAGAGCAAGGCTAAAGGAGTTAAAGGAAGAAACATTTGAAGCCAAAGCTACTGCAACGATTTTAGAAGAAGGGTTTGAGAATGAAGTTGGAGAATTCATGAAAAGCCAAAACATTCCGGAAGTTGCATCCTTCAAAACAGGCGCACGTGTCATGTTCACTGTAAACAACAAAGATGAAGGATACGTCAACGGAGAGTTAGGTACAATAATCGGATTTGACGAACTTGAAGATGGGACAGACGTGATAATCGTTAAAAAAGATGATGGAAAGATAATAGCAGTCTCACCATTTCAATTTCACAAAGACAAGATATTTGCGGATGAGGATAAACTGAAATTGAAAACAGTATTTGAAGTTGATGCGTACCCATTACGACTTGCTTACGCATCTACAGTCCACAAGGTGCAAGGCTTATCGATACCAAGCTTGTACATCGATTGCAAAAGGTTTTTCCTTCCATCTCAGCTTTACGTTGCACTGAGCAGATCATCAAATCCCGACGACCTCACAATGGTCAACTTCTCACCGGACAAGATAATTGCAAATCCAAAAGTTGTTCAATGGTACAACCAAATTCAAGACAAGATAAACTGAAGAGATGAACTGAAAATTAAATGTAGAGACTTCATCCAGCAAAGAAGTCTGAGAGATGTTGCTGGGTGAAGTTTCTTGTACATTGGAACTGAGAAATAAAAAAATCATGCCGGCATACTTTTAACCAGCATGATAAACATCACATTATTTTAACTTGAAAGCCTCGAATCACGGTATTTCTATCTATTTTTATTGTTTTAGCTTGTTAACCAATCCTTGTTCAGCTGTTGTATCCGTATCTATCTTCTCCTACAGCTCTGAAGTATTCACTTGGATTGTATATTCTTTCTCCGTAGCCATTTCTGTAGCTTCTATTGTATCCGTATCTGTTTTCTCCTACTGCTTCAAAGTAAGAATACGGATTTCTTATCCTTTGACCATAACCATTGTAATAACGTCCGCGACTAGATGTCCAATTTTTTCCTCTTGAATAACTTCCGCCCCTATATCTGCTTCTGTACCCCATACTCTTACCTCCTTTTTTATTTTTTTGATTTCTCTTAACTCCCTCCATTTATATATACGCACATAAATATCGGAGTCTGACAAGAAATTGGAGAAGTACTATTGGAAATCAAAGAATGATAGATGAATTTCAATGAGGTGTGGTGATATAATAATAGAAAAAATAGAATTTGCAGTAGAAATACAGATTAACTTTAATAAAACTGGAGTGATTGTTTGTGTCGAAAAAATTGTTAACATTCCTTGGAATGGGTGAATACGACAAAGTCACGTACGTTTTTGGAGAAGAGAAGATGAAAGTCAAAGCTGCACAGATTGCCTCTGCATTGACAGTTGTCTATACTGAAAAATGGACATCCGAAGACAGTATCATAGTTTTCACAACACCTGAGGCAAAAGCTCTCAGATGGCCTGCATTGGAAAACGAGCTACTTGCACTCAAGAAAATCAAAGATTACAAATGGGACTTAAAATTCAGAATGATTCCAAACGTGAGGAATGATGAGGACATAAGGGAAGTATTTCGAATAATAGTTGAAGCACTCGATAATAGAGATGAAGTCATATTTGATATAACACATTCTTTTAGATCAATACCTTTCATCTCTCTTGTTGCGATAAACTATGCGAAATTAATAAAAAAAGTCAACATCTTACGCATCATCTATGGCGTATACGTTGAAAATCAGCAAGAGGCAAACATTTTAAACCTTTCTCCGCTTAACGAATTGCTTGAGCTAACATTCTCAGTGCATTCATTTATAAAGCATGGCGACGCTGGTGGACTGAGAGACATAGTTACTAAATCAGGGAAAGATGATAGCTACTACGGTAAATCTATTGCAGATGTTTTTGATGCAGTAGCAGACTTTTCATCAGACATTTCTGTATGCAGAGGATTTCCAGCTAATGACGATAAAAGTTGGAATCGTAAAACATCTTTTGTCTTAGCATACAAAGCAATTAAAGATGCTATAGAAAAAGCCAAAGATACTTTCAACAAAGACGGAACTTTTTCAGAGATGAACCTGCTGATGCAGCTAATTGAAGATAAGACGCAAAGCTTCAATACAGACGATGTGTTGATGCTGTCGTTAGCCTTCATCAAATGGTGCATAGATGCGAACATGATTCAACAAGGGTATACTGCATTGGAAGAGGCACTTAAGACATTCGTAATAGTGAACTACAAAGATATAATTAAAAAAGCGGTACCAGACGCACAAGACAAAAAAATGTTATTCAACCAGAACATTCGATTTGAAATTGCGAATAAAGTACTCACCGTATCTGCTGAAAATGAGAATAATTGGAAAATAAAAGAACAATATAGAAGCGTGATAAAAGAGATAATTGGAAAAGTCCCGAAAGACCTTAAAAGTATAAGCTGGAGCATTAAGAAATACAGAAACAGCATCAATCACATGGGCTTTGCCAAAGAACGCATTAGTCACGAAGAGTTAAAAGATAAATTAAAGGAATTCTACACTAGATTTGAACACTTGGTCTTGGAAGATACTCGGGAAAATATTTGAGAAGATATTTGAACATGCAAAAATCATGGGGGTTATCACTTCAACTCTTCAATCCTTATCACTGCTGTGTACGTATTTTCGATATTATTGTACGCATATATGCTGCCATTACCAAAATGTCCAAATGCCATACCGAATCCGAATGCAATTGGTATAGGGCAACTCATGAAAAACTCTATCTTACTTAACAACTTCTCCGCCTTAACCTTCTGGACTATACTCATCAGTTCTGAGACCTCAACTGTCCAGTCTTCCACTGGCAGATTTCCAGAATTTTTGTGGGAAGCGTAGATGTACATAAAATTGTTCCCTTCTTTTTTTCTCACAAAATCGATTACCTGTGCCTTTAGTTCATGTGATGCAGTCTTTATAATGTACACACAGATATCTCCATCTCCAGACACTTCAACATCAAACCTATCAAATGATTGCTTTATTGCCTTTATCTTTCTTAGATTATCTGACAGATCAATCACTTTTGCGTATCCTTGTGCCACTTTGTGGTAGATTACGATCGGATACTGAGCACCAAATCTAATGCCAACACCCATAGCTAAAGGTCCAGGGCCTTCAAAAGCGATATTTGGTATAAAGCCTGCCTTTGCAATCATTCTCAAATTGTCTCCACCCACGATGGCTAATTCGTTCCAGTCTGTAAATTCCAACTTCTTGTACTTCAACAACGTTGAAAAACCAAAAACCTTCTCCGCCAACCGTATACCAGAAATACCAACGCAGTTGTCTTGTACAGAATGGACAAACTCAACAAACGACTCATACTTTCTATCTGCATCATCGTTGTCTTGGTATGTATAAAACACAGGTACACTTGCCCCTTGTGCGTTCAATACATCTATCACATCGTCGATATGTGCTGCGTCGAGTGGGGAGAGCAAAATAAGGTTCTCATCTTTCACAACTTCCTCTTTCTCACTCAAAGAATTTATTGGCAAGATATTTCCATGCTCCCCTATTCTTCCAGTAAATGCAATATTTTCTGGCACATTCTTTGAAAGTGCACCGACGGCAACTGCAAACATGAAAGAATCATCGTAAAACAACGTATCAAAAACAACCGAGAAATTCTTTCCTTTCAATTTTCGTATAGCATCGATTGACGCCTGTTGATGTGCAAGGTTTGTGTATCCCGCATCATCTTCAAACACCAATGCCTGTGCGATTTTAGACAACGCTTTATCCTTCGACACAACCGGAAATTTCACTACCTTGTATTCAGCTCTCAAAAGTTCAAGGACACACTCAGAACAAACGTTCAGCAAAGTACTGAATTTGTCAACATCGATGTACTTTTCAGAAATAGCCTTTCTAATTGCTAAGAAAACCATCTCTGGATATTTAGATGCGTTATCCTTTCTTACACTTATCAAATCATCTATGAATTCATCAAGACTTATCGCACCAGTTTCTAAAAAACTCACATACTTTTTCCTGTCTTCTTCAAGCAACCATCTAAACAAATTGATCACCTCTTAGTCGTTTAGGTAAACTTTTACATTCTCCTTGATCATACTTACCGGTAACGATGGTACGTTGAAAACTTCAATCATCTTTGAAAGGATACCTGCGTAGAGTATCTTATCATACATTTCTACGATACCGAATTTTCCAATATACTCATCGGCGATAAACATTTCCAGTATACCTTTCGTTTCATCGTATTTCATTATCGCATTCTCAATTCTGATAGTATGTTCTCCTTTTGCCACCAACATCTTCAACGAAGGAGCCGAACCATATTCCTTAGGAAAATAATCCATAAAATTAACTTTAATCAAGTCGTAAGCAACCTGCTTGTTAAAATTCAATAGACCGACTATCCTATCGCGTTCCAATCGATAATACTCCTCTTTCAACTCACCGAAGCCTACAGATGGAAGAGATGGAATTGCATAAGCTCTTTCATCCTCATACTTTCCATTTTCTACATCCTTCAACAATTCAAAATTTTCCAAAATTCTATTAAGTTGCTCATTTGTGACTCTTCCAACTCGCTCTGCATACTTCGAAACGACATCGTATGGAACAGTCAACTCGATTGGTGAGACTGCAACCAAGTTGATCAGATGATTAATCCTCAACTTCAACGCCTTGACACTCGAAAGAATCAAATTTGAGCTTAGAAATATAACATCAGCACCAGAATTCGTTAATTCCCTTACCAGGCCATACGTTGGCAAATCGCCATACAGAACAATGATATCACCAACTGAAACATCCGTGCAAGGATTACTGACCTTTTCCAAATCCTTCTTAGACTTCTTTAACATTGATATATAGAAATGCAGTTCACTCTCTAATATAGAATTTTGCTCACCTTCGGGCTTCTTGTTGTTCATATTGGTCACTCCCTTTTAGTAGCACTTCTTGTTGTGACAACAGTATCGATACTTCATGAATATCATCCAGCTATTCAATACTATATACGCAACAACAGTGCACAATCTGACAAATAACATTGTTAATGGGAACCAATAGAGTAATCTATCAACTATTCACCTTGCTAATCATCATTTGCGTTCCTTACAGGATAACTCAATTACTTCCATCCGAATTATCGCAACTCGACCGACATCTGCATCTGTAAACTGCCAGTCTCTATTTCCTGCGTAGTGATTCATTATGTGCTGAAATCCTTTCTTCTTTTCATCAACATCATTAACAAGAGAAACCCTTCCCTTACCTATGACGCTACTGAAACTGAAGGAATAATCGCAAGCCTTTTCTCCAGCATGTAATGAGTGATTTGTATCAAGCTCAAATCCAACTACAGGATTAGCCTTTATTAATTCTATCTTTTTGCCTTCCCTCGCACTATGAAAATAGAACACTCGCTTACCACCTTCCTTAGTGAAGCCAAAATTAAGTGGGACAATATACGCACTATCCCCATCGATAAATCCAAGCCTGCAACAATCACATGCACGAATGATCTCATCAATCCGTTCTTCATCCTTAACTTCTCTATCTGCTCGCCTCATAATCCACCTCACCATCTAAAGTACTCTACTCATATTATACAATACATCCAATTATATCCAACACTGGACACGACAATCAATAATTACTCGAAAATTGCTCGAAATTCAAACAAAAAACGCCTGCCGTAGCGGGCAGGCGTGCAAAATTAGCGTTTGTATAATTGATAGCAATGCCAAAACTCATACGAAAGGAGGATTATGATAGGTGTACATTTGATCTGAGATAGAAACCTAAAATCCTCAAAAACCTATACTAACCCCTAAATATGGAACAACATACGCCATTCCAAGAGTAATTACAAAATCACCTGTTTCAGAAGTTGGGATCACAAAATCTCCACCAACCCCTAAATAGGGCATTATCAAAGCTACTAATCCCCATTCCCAAAACCAATTGAATTGCCCTCTCTTCATACCATTAACATCATCAAAATAATACCTAACTACGTAACCAATTAAAGGACTAAACCCCTTGTAGCCGAGTATCTGACCATTGTCACCATAAATCGCTTGCCCGTACAATATAGATCCAAATCCTATCCTATCATTAGCGCCCGCGTTGGCAACTGCTACTCCGCTTGTTTCGAAAGTTATCGTATAGTTTTCAATTTGGCTACCGTTATCAATTGCCAACAATACCGAGAATCGCTGTCCCGGTTTCGAAGATACAATAGGATTCTCTACCCAATCATTGCTTACAAGAGACACGTAATCAGTGGGATATATCGTATCGCTTAATTTTGCATCCGGTGCCAAAACTGAAGGGGGAATACTTTTATCTCGTTCGAGATACCTGACACCTTGATGCATCACCCTATGTGACTGCCCATTAGGATCAACAAACGCCGAAGAATCCCAGACTATCTTCAAAACACTTTTTGTTTTGTTGATCATCACAAAAGAAATTTGCGTAATAGAGCCCATACTATTTGTCGGGAAACTGAACACTATCGAAAAATCGGATGCATCAATAGCGTTGTCTACAACCGAAGCGTCCGGAGTGACAGACACTATTTTTACATCGGTACTAAACACCAACACCCCAAAAATAGCCAATACCACCACAATAATAAACCTTCTCATCGTCATGACCTCCTTTGGTCAGAAAGTTTGAAAAACACAACTCCACCGAATCAAAACACATGTGACACTAATCTTCCAAGTGCTCCCTTTGTTACCCCACTAATATATACGATCCAATCACCAACTTTCTGACATACAAACTGAAGTACAAAAAAAGTAGAGGCAAGAATTTATTCAATTCTTGCCTCTACTTTTACCATCACAAATCTGAACAAATCTATAGGATGTTTCCTGTATTTCAGCAATCCACACAAAAGAGTATCTTGATAACTTCCATCTCTTTCAGAGAGTAGTGGGTTTCTGACCCAATTTTGTTTTATACACTTGGATGTGAAGATTGGCAAGGTTTCCATCTCTTTCAGAGAGTAGTGGGTTTCTGACATCACACGTGGGGCATGGGATATGCCCCCGTGTGAAATAAGTTTCCATCTCTTTCAGAGAGTAGTGGGTTTCTGACAAAGATACTGTTCGAAGGTTCGTAATTAACTTTTTATCCGGTTTCCATCTCTTTCAGAGAGTAGTGGGTTTCTGACAGGTTGGAGTATCAGGAAGATGACGAGGTCACACGTGTGAGGTTTCCATCTCTTTCAGAGAGTAGTGGGTTTCTGACTTGTTATAGTAAGATTCCTTAGAAATTGCGACAAGGAGTGGTTTCCATCTCTTTCAGAGAGTAGTGGGTTTCTGACTTTTTAATTAGGTTTCTAACGGATGGCAATCCGTTAGAGACGTTTCCATCTCTTTCAGAGAGTAGTGGGTTTCTGACATACAATATATTTCGCTTACGGAGATTTTGTAACTAGAAAGTTTCCATCTCTTTCAGAGAGTAGTGGGTTTCTGACCGCGGATATGGCTCTTGCACCATCATGCCTGGCGCTAGAAGTTTCCATCTCTTTCAGAGAGTAGTGGGTTTCTGACAGAAACATGAACGAGTCTTACGAAACAATGATCAGCATGTTTCCATCTCTTTCAGAGAGTAGTGGGTTTCTGACAAGGAACTGGATAGAATACAGCAAAAGCTTTTAGAAATTGGTTTCCATCTCTTTCAGAGAGTAGTGGGTTTCTGACTTCAACAGGTCAAGGAAAATCTATCTAACGTTTGGGAAACAGTTTCCATCTCTTTCAGAGAGTAGTGGGTTTCTGACAGGGAAAATTCACAGTTCTATAGCGTTATGGAAGTAGCAGAAGTTTCCATCTCTTTCAGAGAGTAGTGGGTTTCTGACAACTGTTTGAAGCGTTGGCCCCCGCAATTCAAAAGGGGTTGTTTCCATCTCTTTCAGAGAGTAGTGGGTTTCTGACCAAACAAAAGGAAGTTTATCGTGAGTGAGATTGAAAGGACGTTTCCATCTCTTTCAGAGAGTAGTGGGTTTCTGACAAGATTTGACGTTAAAAGCGTAGAAGAGTTGGATAAGGTTTCCATCTCTTTCAGAGAGTAGTGGGTTTCTGACTAATTTTTTTGTACAAATGTACGAGGATGAAGTGTATATTGTTTCCATCTCTTTCAGAGAGTAGTGGGTTTCTGACGAAGTTTTTGAAAAACTTTTACAACAAAAAGAATTCGAAAGTTTCCATCTCTTTCAGAGAGTAGTGGGTTTCTGACATCAACAGAGAACACTACATTGTAACAGTTGATGGGATGTTTCCATCTCTTTCAGAGAGTAGTGGGTTTCTGACTCTACCGTTCTACGATTGTTTATTGAAGCGGTGTTTGGAACGCGAAAATGACAACCCCTCCAAATTAGTCTTAGTACAAATTAATTTTACCAAAAAAATCGATGAAAGTCAAGTAAATAAGCGGGAGTACAATGTGTTTTCACGAAAGTGAGGAAACAAGCGGTGGTACGAACGATCGTGAAAAGTGCGAATGGGTTGTCAAGCGAAAAATTGAAAAAGTTAGATACGACATGAAATAGCATGGAATAAGGATGTAAGTTGTACGAGTTCAGTAACATAGACAAGTGCCGACAGTATCATAGACAACGCGTGAAAATAGTAACGAATTGTATGTGCTTGATATGCATTAGAGTGAGTCCAGGTAATATTTTTGTAACTGTCTGTTTTATTGGACAATGTTTGAAAATGTCATACTACTGGAAATTTCTGAGAATTAATATTGACTTTTGATAGTTAATTTTTGTATAATATGTTAAACATTATTGTAGTGTTTTGTCATTTGATAGAAGTAATGAGGGGGTGTAGTTTAATATAGTAGGCCATTTATAATGTTACTCAGAGGGGATGGTAATGTGAAGAAGTACATTATCAGTTTTGTTGGCAACACTCTTTCGACTAGGTTGGGTGAGTCGCTGTCTTCTTCATATTTACTTGAAATGAGTGAAGAGGAGCTGAATCAAAAATCTCCAGAAATCAATAGTCTTAATCAGATCATTCGGCATGAGGCGACTGGAGATGTAACTTTTGATATTTACCTGTTGTCGACCGAGACTGAAGAAGTGTACAAATGTGCGGAGGTTCTGAGAGAGTTTTATTTGGATAAGCGGCGAGTTTCAAAAATGATTCCATACAGTCTTGTAGAAAATGTTGAAGTCAAGATTATTAAAGGACTTGATGCAAAGAAACAAGGGAGTTTTTCTGAAGGTGTTAGAAATTTGCTAGTAGATTTTTCGGAGATCGTAAATGGCTTTAGCTTTGAAAGGAATTATTCCAACTACATTGTTAATTCAACTCCAGGATACAAAAGTATAAACTTCTTTGTGTCACTTCTAGCTCAGATGTTAAGGATGCCCACCTATTATATATATGAACCCTCAACAAGATATGACAAACCTGAATTGATAAGTATGCCACTTCTACCTGTTAAATTTGATTTCAGCATTTTTGATGATAATCTCGAACTCTTCTTGGCTCTCGATGATCCTAATACTACTGTGGATATCTCAAAACTGAAAAGTGTTGAAAGTAGTCACTCATTTGATGCCTTTTTCGAGAAGACTGGCAATAACTGGAAGATGACGTTTTTCGTCCTTGTCCTATGGGAAATATATAAGTCAAGGTACGAAGGCTTTGTTTTCTTGCACAAAAAGGGTATCGAACTTGGCTTGAAGCAGAAGAGAGAACAATTTGATAGGGTTTTGAGGGAGTTCTTGACACGTTTACACAAGAACAAAGAAGATCCTGATTTGAACCATAATGTTGGATTGCCAAGTCCATGGCATGTTTTTAAGACAGAGGTAGATAATATCGAAGTTAGGTTGCTCTACACGTTTGAAGAATACTATGATCACTTTGGCATGCAGTCGTTTCGGATATATGCAAGGCAAGTTCTATTCAGTAGGGAAGCTCACAATGCAGGTAGCGAATATGTGGATATCTTCAAGAGAACAATAAGTACAGATACTGCTTTTGATAAGGACATGTACGAGTTATATAAAGTTGAGAAAGAATAATTTTGAAAAAGTGTCAGATTTTTCAAAAGTATTCCGTATATGTAATTGAAGAGATGAATTAGGACTTGAGGTGTCGATCTTGGAATCCAAATACATTGGTCTTGAGATAAGGATAAAGTTCTTAGAAGAGGTTTCCATCAGAGATTTTCCTGCGTATGTGATCTCTAAAATGACGAGACAAGTTAAGAAGACGTATTGCATCTCGCCAAAAAGTAGATGTGATGAGTGTGATTTTAAAGAGAAGTGTTACTATCCATATTTTGTGGGTAGCTCTAATGTGAAAAACGGCAAGAATGATATCCCTGATGTCTTAGTGATAGACCCATTACCTACAAGAATTTACAAAGAACATGAAACAAAGGTTTTTAGAGCAATCTTTTTGAAAGAATCGGCGGAGAAGGTCCCAATGTTTATCTACATGCTAGATAAGGCGGGTAACGGTAGGAAGATTAACTTTGTAGTTGAAGAGGTTACAACGCTTGATGGCAAAATCCTTTTTGAACATGAACATCTATATCCAAAAAACATTGACGAACTTTGAAATTGTCAGGGCAAGGAGGTGGATATGTGAACGATCTGAATATTGAAACTGTTTACGCTGCTGCACTGTTACACGATATTGGTAAATTCTACATGCGGACTGAGAGAGAAGAAGACTTGAATGCAGCATACGATTCTTACAAAAGTATATACGACATGGGTTATTCAAAGAGGCCACCACACGAAGTGATGGGTGCGTATTTTTGTGAGCATGTTAAGGTCAAGGATGCTCAAAATTACTACATTCAAGGGATTCTTGGTCATCACAGAGAGTCGGATCCACTTGCAACACTTATTGCAATCGGAGATAAGCTCTCTGCAAGTGAACGAGAAGATTTGGAATTCGGAAGTGGAAATGAAGAAAAGGTAAAAAATCTTGTGTCAGTCCTATCTTCTGTTTCGTTCAGGAATAACGAAGCAAATAAGGAGCGGTACAAGAAGATAGTCAAGGCCACAGACCCAGAAGAGCTTCTCGATAATTCAGAAAGCCATGAAGTAATTGTTGAGAGTTACCGGAAGTTATGGAACGAGTTTAGTTCAGTCATCCATTCTCACAAGGAACTTTCAATAACGCAGCTATATTACATTCTCAAAGAATACACTGCAAACATTCCATCAGCGTTCTATTATTCAAAACCAACTATTTCACTGTTCTCTCATTCTTCCACAACCGCTGCTATCGCTGCCGCACTCTACAAAGAATTTGAGGATCTTAGTCTCAATCAATTGAAAAAACTGGAAAAATTACACACGGCTATCAAGGTAAGTACTCAAGAGAGTAACTTGAACAATGAGGTACTGAACGAAGAGATGTTTTGCCTGTTGAAAGCAGATGTTTCAGGTATTCAGAACTTTATTTACAACGTCTCCATGGACGGGGCAATGAGGGCACTTAAAGGGAGATCGTTTTACATAAGCTACTTGTTGGATATGACTGCTTGGAAGATTTTGAAGGAAGAGGGCCTTTATGAACCGAATTTACTCTACTCTGGTGGTGGGCATTTCTACATGATTTTACCATCATCATTTGCAGAGAAAGTACGCGGATATCAAGAGTGGATAGACGATATCTTGTACAAAGCTCACGGCTTGCAAGTTTCAGTGCTCTTGGAAGTTGAGAAATTTTCACCACGAATGCTCTTGGAAAACAGATTTGACGAGGTGTTCAGAAGAGTCAGTGAGAAAATTAGGCTAAAGAAATATCAAAAATACGACTCTTTTGTGAAGTCTGGAAAAGTATTTATAGAAAGGACAAACCCAGTCAGACGTTGCCCTTATTGTGGCAGAGAACTAAACATAAAGGAATACGAGGAAGGGTATTGTGAATTTTGCGATTCTTTTGGTGAGTTGGGTCGTAATTTATCAAAAAACAACTATATCACATTCGAAGAAAAGGCACCATCCAAGATCTCTATAGACAACGTTTACGACATCTTCGATGCACTGGGTTACAAAATACACTTCTCGGATGTACCGGATCACAATGGCGATGGACTAGTATTTGCGATAGATAAGAGCAAGTACGATTTGAAACAAGTAACTTATTATGCCAAGACAGCCTCGTATTACTGGCATGTAGATGAGAATTCACTTGCGACACTTGAAGATATGGCAAATGCTGCAGATGGTGTAAAGAAGTGGGGCGTGCTTAGGGGGGATGTGGACAACTTAGGCAGAATTTTTGGTGGGAATTTAAGTGAAAAGAGACGTGCAGGAAGTCTTTCGAGAGTTGGAACACTTTCCTTTGAAGTCGAGCTCATATTCACAATATACCTGGAAAAGTTAGTAAAAGAAAAGTACGAAAACTGTTCCATTGTGTACGCGGGTGGTGACGACTTTTTCATAGTTGGACCATGGAGTGTTCTCACAGATTTAGCCAAGGACATTCGGGACATGCTCGATAGATTTTCGGGGAGAAATCCAGATGTCACAGTATCAATGGCTATCGAAGTTGCACCTGATGAAAAGTATCCAATATATACAATGGCAACGAACTGCGGCGAGTCGCTTGATAGAGCAAAAACGTACAAAAGGAACATCGAGGGTAGCGAAGAAGAGAAGGTTAAGAATGCAGTAAGTATTTTGGGAAGTGTGTTAGGATGGGAAGAATTCGGTAAGTTCAAGTCATTAACCAACAAATTAGAGAACGTAGTAAGAAAACAGCTTTCGAGAAAAGTATTTCAACTCATATATGCAGCACAAGAAATGGCTGAGGAAGCAAAGAGAACGAATGGCATATTCAAGTCTTGGAGATTTCAATACTATATGGGAAGACTGAGTAGCACGTCTAATTATGAAAGTGAGATTCAAGAAATAGTTCAGGTTATTTTGGAAACAAGAAAAGATATATACAAGCACGCAAGCTTATCAGCAAAATTGGCTGAACTAAAAACTCGAGTATAGATAATCGTTAAGGAGGGGATTTTGGATGGGTGGAAATTTCACTTCAAGTACTCAAGAAATCATCACCAAAGCTTCTGCAAAAAAGATTTTTTCAGGCGAAGACAAAGATGGTGATACACTCTTTCAGTTAGCCGATCAGTTAGGGGAAAAGATGAGTAATGTGAGACAGTCTCAAATTAGAAAAATCTATTCGGAATTTATGAGGATCCATTTAAACTTCAAGAACCAACTAAGGAACCACCAAGAAGAAAAAGCTGTCGAACGATGTAAATATGAACTTAGACACTTAAAAGCCAGACTTGTGTATGTAAAGTCTCGTAATGAAAATCGCAGTAAGGAACTGGCACAATTCTGTGATGAGTTCACGAAACTTATAGATGCGGCAATAATTAGTGGACCTAGCACGCCAATTATTAAAGGTGGAGACTTAGTGATAGACCGGTTAAAAGATTTCTTTGAAGCAACACTCGCACGTACAAAAGAAAAATAGTAGTTGTTTTGTATAGCATGTTTGAAAGTCTCAAAAAAATCAAAATCTAGGAGGGAATGATATGGAAAAACTTTTTCTCAATGGAAAATTTGTTGTCTCTTGTGATGCTGAGCTCTTGACGGGTCTCCACATAGGTTCTGGTGCTCAGACACTTGAAATAGGTGGTATAGATAATCCAGTTATTAAAGACTCTCTAGGAAGACCTTACATACCAGGCAGTAGTTTGAAAGGAAAGATGAGAACTTTGATGGAATTTTACCACGAGAAAGTCGAAGCTGGTAAATTGATCGTTCTTGTCGACAAAAAAGAAAACGTTGTTAGAATGCACATGTGCGACGATGAGAATTGCGAAGTTTGCAACTTGTTTGGTAGAAACCACGGTATTCAGAAGACATTGAAAAGTCTCGACTCACAGAATTTGGAAACCACTGATGAGGGACAAAGAAAAAACGTAATTCCAACAAGGCTTATCGTAAGGGATGCATATCTAATTGAAGACTCCATAACGGAAGAAATGCACGAAAATCTAGATACATTGTATACAGAAGCAAAATCGGAGAATTCAATAGACAGAATAACATCCAGTGCAAACCCAAGAGTTACCGAAAGAATACCTGCTGGCGCAAAATTTAAAGTTGAGTTTGTCGTAAATCAGTATGAAATTAGCAATAATAAAGTGAAATCAGATGGTACCAAGTATCTTAAAGAGCTCATCATAGCAATGCGGCTTTTGGAAAATGATTATCTCGGCGGTTCTGGTAGTAGAGGATATGGTAAGATAGCTTTCAAAGATATTAAAATTGAATACAGAGATAAAAACTATTATGAATCAGGTAAAGAACCAAAATGTACCAACTTTAAAGATCTCAAGGATATAAATCCCGACGACCTCGATAACTTACTCAAAGATGAGAGTGCTGAATCTGTAAGCGCCAACCAATAAGTGAGGTGAAGACATGAGAAAATATCGTGTCAAATTGAAACTTCTGTCTCCGTTTCACGTTGGGTACAGGGAGGGAGATTACACCGTATCTGAAGTATCCATACCATCTGATACACTATTTTCAGGAATTATAAATGCTTTTTCGTTACTGTACGGCAAAGAAGAAACAGATAAGCTTGTTGACGCATTCTTAAATGGAGAATTTCCGTTCAAAGTATCATCGACTTTTCCATATTGCGGGGATGAATTTTTCTATCCCAAACCGCTGAACTATTCTGCAAATACGGACAATGCCAAGAGTGTTAGCAAGGCGAAATATATTTCTGAAAGACTTTTGTTCCAGAGATCTTCTGAAAACATAAAAGATATTCAGATCTCATATGGTTTCATAAGTTCAAAAGAGCTTGGCACTCCACTGTACATTTTGGAAAAGAGGCCAAGAGTTTCCTTAGATAAAATAACAAGTGCTTCTGAGATATATTACATCCAACTTACGAGATATTCTTCAAACGCTGGGCTTTGGTTTTTCTTGGATGTAGAAGATGAATATGAAAAAAGAATTAGAGCAGCAATCAAGTTGCTTGGAGACGAAGGCATAGGAGGGGAAAGAACTATAGGTGCAGGATTTTTCGAGCCAGAGTTTACAGATACAAAAGAGGAATATGCAGGGGATAGTTATATATCTTTGTCTTCGTTCATTCCAAAAGCTGAAGAATGTGCTTTCTTGAAATTCTATGAGCTTCAAGAAAGAACCGGTTTTATCTATTCACCCTATGAATCAACCAAAAAACACAAGGTTTATACGATGGTGAAAGAAGGGGCGATACTCTCAGGAAAAGTTGAAGGAATGGTAGTTGATGGGACACCTGAAGATTTTCCATATCACAAAGTTCTGAAATACGGTTTAGCGTACCTTGTAACGCTTTAATGAAGGTAGGTGATGAGATGAGTGGAATCGAACTGTACGAATATGTGATTGAGATAATCTCACCAACAATAGTTTCGTCGGGAACAAAATTGCAAAAAATAGACTACATTCAAAGAGGTAATATAATAGAAGTGATCGATATTCTGAGAAGCCTTAAAGATGAAAAAAGTCTTTCATTATTTGAGAAAAGCGGCTACAATTTGGAAGTACTTCATAAGTCATTCGAAGAGAAGGAATCGGACTATAAAATCAAATATACCATGGAATTTACTGGAACCAAAGGAGCAAATATCAGTGGAAAAGGGATAGTTGAGCACATTAAATCGGTCGGCAAAGTTTATTTACCAGGTTCTTCAATAAAAGGCGCAATGAGGGTAGCACTTACAAGAGCTGCTAATTACGATTCAAAGTACAAAGAACAGCTAAATAAAGTAATCTCTGACCCTAAACTAAATCAAGATACCCGAAAAGCCTATAGTGAGTTTAGAAATATAGGTAGCGAAGCAGAAGAACAGATATTTGGAGATCCTAAGTCCTCGCCATTTAAACTCATTTCGATTTCTGATTCATCATTTGTAGAAGCTAACAAGCTCAAAGTTTCAGAAGTAGGAGTTTACAGAGTACCGTTACAGAATACCTCGGTTCAACCTATCCTACGATTGTACGCTGAAACATTACCACAGGGTATAAGATTCAAAGGAAAATTCTCTCGAAAGTACAAGGATCTGTATGAACAAAACGCACTTGTAAAAGAAATAAATATATTGGGGAATATAACAGGAAAAATTAGGGAAAGTAACCAAAAATTGATAGAAAAAGAATTGAATGCAGTCAAAAACAATGAAAAACTGAGGAAATTCTATGAGAAGTTGCGAGAAATTAACAATGAAAAGAACACGCTTTTGTTAAGACTAGGCTTTTCAACTGGTTATCTTTCAAAAGTAGCTGTTTCCGATATCGATGAGCAATTCATATCAGATCTTAGAGAACTTGTAAGAATTAGTAATAATAGAATGAGAATTGGTAACAATTTTCCAGCGACTAAGAGATTTGTCAATGACGACGAAGGTTCACCTGCTTATCCACTTGGTTGGGTAAAGATGGTCATGTGGAGCAGCAAATAAAGACTATAAGGCCTCGAGTGGGAGGGATTAAAATCTTCTACAGTATTGTGCTTGAAATGAAGGCTCTTCAGCCTGGAGTATACTTGGAATTTCCTGGTAAAAAGATTCACGGTTTTTTATTTAATGCAATAAAAGAGGCGAACGAAAAACTCTCACAACATGTGCACGATATACTGAATCTCAAACCTTTCACGGTTTCTCCCATATTTGGTACCCGCTATGGAGGACCGACATACATAGAAGAGGGCAAGATATACAGAATTCGCGTCACATTTTTGGAAGATAAACTCTTCGAGTTTTTCGCTTCAAAGGTCATGAGAGACAAAATCTTGAAGAACAAACTCAGCATAGGTGCCATAGAGTTTCTTGTGAACAAGGTTATATTAGATCCTTCCAGGAGCGAGTGGTCATCAATTTTCTCGCCAAAGTATTTTCTCCAAGAGAATAGAGAGTTCAAAACGGAAATTACACTGAGTTTCATAACGCCAACGCTCTTTAGAACAGGTGATTTGCATTTGAGTAATCCTAATGCTGAGATCATGTTCAGTGGATTGTTCAACAAATTCAATAAGTACAGTGATCTGAAACTGGATGAGAGCATAGCAGACAAATTGAAAGCTATAAAGATTTCGAATGAGGATATAAAGGTAAGGAAGGTTTATTTCGATAAATTCTATCTTCAAGGTTTCACTGGTGACGTGACATTTGCTGTCGACGAAGCTTTCAAAGAAGATAAAGAACTTTTGACTGCGTTCAACTTGCTTTCGGAGTTTTCTTACTATTCTGGTGTGGGCTACAAGACCACAATGGGGCTTGGACAAGTCAAGGTATCGAAGAAATCTTGAAGCGATAGAGATGAGAAGATATGAAGGATGAGAATGAAGAGGAAAGCAGATTGTCTAAAGTGAAATTTGAGGCAATGGAATTAGAAGAAGCATTGGAGTTTGAGAAGGCACTCGAGAAGTATCGAATTGCCGAAAGCATCCTTTCTGTCGAAGATGGTTCACTTGAAAAGTACGGCAATCTACTGTACGAATTTGGAGAGCTGGAAGATGCGAAAAAAGTTTTTGAACGTCTATCATCTCTCACTCAAGACCCCAGCTTCTTGTTGAGACTTGCCGATATATATGAGCAGCTTGATGAGGTAGAAAAGGCTGTCGAAATATATAGAACGCTAAACAATGAAAGAAAAATCGATGAGCTGGGTGACAGATTAAAGTTGAACAAACCACCGGAACAAGTCATCAAGAAGTTTCTTCAACTCTTCTCCGGCAGAGAGGATGTTTTTGCACTCCAATTTGAAGATGGATACAGGCCCATTCGAAGACCAATGACTGTCGACGATGTTGCGAATCATCTTATCGGAAAGTGCACGTTAGGTGCTTACGTGCTTACAAGCGATAACAACGTGAATTTTGGAGCGTACGATGTAGATTATAGGACACAAGAATCTGGAATCGATAGCGTTTCGAAACTGGAAATGTGCAAGGAAACGGTAAGAAGTTTGCAGGTCAGATTGAGTTATTACAACATCCAGCATGAAATAGAATACAGTGGAAATAGAGGCTATCACATATGGATATTCCTTGATAAACCGATCCCTGCATACAAGGTTAAAGTGATATTAGAAAGAATACTGGATCAAGTTAATATTTCAAATCCTGTGAGCGTAGAAGTGTTCCCCAAACAGTCAGAACATGGTGGCGGTTTGGGGAATTTGATAAAATTACCACTTGGTGTACATAGAAAAACAAATCGCAGATGTAACTTTGTCGATGACAATTTCGAAGAAATACCAAAACAACTAGATTACCTTCTATCCATCCACCCCAATAGAGCTGAAGAGATAGAAAACTTGTATAGAGAACTATACGATCAGCAAATTGAACAATTTGAAAAGGACAAGAATGAGAGAAGAGCAACTCGTTCACATATAAGAACGCAAGGCGAGAACATCAAAAAGCAGCTAAGACAACAAATACACAAAGATGAAAGTGATCCATGTAAAACAATATCTCGAGGCTGCTCCATACTATCTCAGATAATTACAAAGATAGATCAAGAAGCCTACATAACTGAAGAAGAAGAACGCCTACTCGTAAACATACTTTATCCTATAACCAATTCGAGAAGCCTAATAACTGAACTACTTAGAAGAACAATCAACTACTCACAACCACGTCTGGAAATCCTTTTATCAAACTCCTCAAAAGTTCCTATCACATGCGAAGAAATCAAGAAAGAAATAGTTAATTCAAATATAGACCTTTCATTAGCGAAGTGCACCTGCAAGTTCTCCAGTGCATACAACTCACCCATTGCTTACCTCAAACAAGGTGAAGACAAGTTATTTGAAAATGTTCCCATAAGCTCTGTAGTCAAGAAAATCATCGATCTGAACAATGAGAAATACGAAATCGAAAAGCAGATAGAAAATTTGAAGAACTTATTAGCAAAAAGAATGGGAGACAAACAAGAAGAACTAACCGAATGGGGAAGAATAATAAAAAAGGACGGAAGAATTGAAATCGTACTTTGAATTTCCACAAGAAAGTAGGGGGAAGCTCAAAGCATGGTTTTATACATTACTGAACAAGGTGCAGTACTTTCAAAAAGTGAAGGAAGACTCATAGTAACAAAAAATGGTGAAAACATTGCTGAAGTGCCTCTCAACAAAATAGAGAGAGTCAACATATTGGGAAACATATCCTTGACAACCCAGATAATAAACTATTTTCTAGACCACGGTGTCGATGTAGTCTTCATGACTCAACATGGAAAATATAGAGGGAAGCTCTACACTGATGGCGATTGGAACGTGTTCTTGAGACTAAAGCAATATGAAAAATCAACTGATGATGCGTTCAAACTGAAAATGGCAAAATCAATTGTCAAAGGCAAACTTAGAAACTATTACGATTTCCTACTATCGCGCTCTAGGAGAATGACAAAAGGTGCATTGAGTGAACAGCTAGCTGCAATAAGAAAGAGTATCGAAAAAGCAGATAGTGCAAAGGACATTGACGAAGTTAGAGGACACGAAGGAATTGGTTCGCGGTACTATTTCCAAGGACTTTCGAAAATACTGAAGCGAGAAGATTTTAACTTTGAGGGACGTACAGCACATCCTCCAAAAGATCCTGTCAATTCTATGCTCTCTTTCGGTTACCACTTTCTTTACAACGAATTGCTGGCTGCAATAAACGCTGTTGGATTGGACCCATACTTTGGTAATTTACATACTGTAGATGTTTCAAAAAAATCGCTCCTGTTTGATTTAGTTGAAGAATTTAGGTGCATAATCATAGACACCTTTGTTCTCACACTATTAAACAGGCAAATGGTAAAACCTGAACACTTTCAAGTGATAGATGAAGGTATCATACACTTCACAGACGAAGGACTGAAAATATTCATTTCCAGATATGAAGAGTTCATGTCCAAGAAGATGACTTATCACCTCGATGGCGAAGAGAACTACATACGCACAGTTTTTGAAAAACAAGCAAGGCATTATGCACGCGTGGTGATGGATGAAGAAGAAGAATATGTACCATACTACAAATCGGAGTGATGAGAATGTTCTATGTTATCAGTTATGATATAGTTGATGACAAGAAAAGGAGAAAACTTGCCAAATATCTTGAAAGTTATGGTGTTCGTGTTCAGTACAGCGTTTTCGAAACTGAACTAAGTGACACACAACTTTCGACAATGATCAGAGGAATCTCATCTCGAATTGACAAATCCACAGATACAGTGCGCATATATGCAATTCCAAAAGATTTTAGGGAGAGAATTATTACAATCGGAGAGAACAAAGGACAGTTTTTTGATGATGACTATATGATAATTTAATCAGTTTAGAAATCAAATGACGAAAGAAGGGACTAAACATGTTGAACCTCTTTTCTTTGACTATTCCGACAGTTGTTAAGCGATACTACTTCTACAATCCAGACGTTAAGCCAGAAGAATTTGCTGCAAACTTGGAAAGGGTAAACAACCTAAACTTCGTTGTATCAAACGATCTCGTTTGGATCGAATTACCCGATGTCAACGTTGAGCTAAAACCAAAACAGATCAATAATTATCTTCAACAGACAGAGACAATCGAAAATGACGAAAGATTGTTTCTCAAAACTGTCTACAGATTAATGAACAAGGATTTCAGAGACAACGGATTTGTATCAGTACGAAATAACTTGTACATTTCATTAAAAAGCAAAACTGCGCTAAGCACAAACCCTGAGATATCACTTCACGAATCCTACCAAACCAAACTTTACAAAATAAACAACGAATACTATCTCTCGATAACACCTCACTTCACATTTCTATCGTCAAAGCCAGCACTAGAATCCAAGGCAAAAAGTGCTTATCTCTTTAACATTAAATCCGGAAAGTCTTTCCCATACATTTCCTCACTTGACAATGTGCTAACCATACAAGTAGAAGATGGAAAACTCATAGATGTGAAATACCCAGAAAACTACTATTTCAACTATACGACTGTTGAAGCTGAGAAATTTGGGTTTTCCAAAGAGATGAGTAAGATATACAAAGAATATTCTGCAATCTACTATGGAAAAATGCCAGTTACCCTTTCTTTCCTCAGTAGGTATGTGAATTTTGAAAAAACATACCCCGTGAACGATCAAAACAAGAAAAAAATCGTGACTACATACGTATTCAAAGAGGGAACTGCTCCTGTTGTAAGAGAGATATTCAAACTCAAGCCGTATCAAAATAATTCGAGCATCAAAATAGCCTTTTTCTTTCCATCAGAAAAAACATTCAACGAAATTTACCCAGCTTTAAAAACACTTTTCGTGGATCGAAACTCAGTATTCTATAGGACAATGCTTTCAGAGTTAGGATTTCAAAAAGTTGAATATATTCGTCATCCCTCCACAAAACAATCAAAATTCTTCTACAATGAACACACATTTGAATTGGAAGATAAAGAATTCTTCCAAAACCTCGGTGAAAAAGTATTCGGTATAATAATACTCGACAAAAAGTACCAATCCATAGACGAACTACCCAAAAACTTTCCAAATATAATCATGCTAGGACCAATCCTCAAATCCAAACTAAAAGAACTAGCTCCGTATATTATAAGAAGCTACATGTACAAAATTCTCAACTTTTCTACAAACGTTCAGCCATATGTGATAGAACAGATACCAAAAGACTCACTACTCATTGGGATAGATCTGTCGCATAACATTATCACAAGAGAAAGCACACTCTTGTTATCTGCAGTTGATAATTTTGGAAAGTTAATTCACGTTGCTCAACATAGTCGATTGCCATTGAACGAAAAAATGAATATAGACACAATCGAAAACGAAATAATGATGGCAATAAAGAAGTATAGTGATATACATGGAAGACGTTCTGAACAGGTTTACATCTTCAGAGATGGTATATATATAGAAGACATAACCAGCATTTCTACAAACCTAGAGAGTGAAGGAATAAAACATGCGTTTATATCAGTTAACAAAAGGAGCAATATAAATTCACAGTACACACTCGCTGAACATCTTATAAAACTAAGTGATTCGTGGTATGTTTACTTTCCAACAACGATTAATCTACAAAGCTCTGTTGAAATAGAAATCGTCGCAAACAAAACAGAAAAAGGCAACGATGAAATTGCCGAAATCACATTTCTTTCAACCAAACTTTACCATCCCACCCCTTATTCGATGTTAAAGCTTCCTTATCCTCTTTACATTACCGACAAAGTTGGTCGCATGCCAATTGCTTGGAAGATATACATTCCTTCGAACTAATTATATAGTTAACAATAATTAGCACAAACCAAACAAAAATTAAGGCTGGGTTCATTCCCAGCCTTTTTTTCGCTTACTTCCATCTCTTTCAGAGAGTAGTAGGTTTCCGACAACACGGGGGCTTTATTTTTTATAACATAGGAGGTGACATCAGTTTCCATCTCTTTCAGAGAGTAGTGGGTTTCCGACAGATTAGTAAACCAATAACTGTTGAGTTCGTGTTAGACGTGTTTCCATCTCTTTCAGAGAGTAGTGGGTTTCCGACACTGTTGAGTTCGTGTTAGACGTTCCCACATGGAGCGATGAGTTTCCATCTCTTTCAGAGAGTAGTGGGTTTCCGACTTTGGTTAGTGCCAGCGTCCCGAAAAGTGCTAGCCGAAAGTTTCCATCTCTTTCAGAGAGTAGTGGGTTTCCGACCTGGTTCCAGAGAGGGCAGCATGGGCTACAGAGAAAGTTAGGTTTCCATCTCTTTCAGAGAGTAGTGGGTTTCCGACAGATGCTCGGATGGGATGAAATGAAATTGGAAGATTACTTCGTTTCCATCTCTTTCAGAGAGTAGTGGGTTTCCGACGAAATTTAACGTTCTTCACCAAAAGAGGGCTGCGTTTGCAGGTTTCCATCTCTTTCAGAGAGTAGTGGGTTTCCGACCAGTACGAATAGATTCACCCTTCACGTTTGGAGAAGGGGACGTTTCCATCTCTTTCAGAGAGTAGTGGGTTTCCGACCAGAGAAAGGTGCGTTTGCAACAGAGCGGGATAGTTTTTTGTTTCCATCTCTTTCAGAGAGTAGTGGGTTTCCGACAAGATGTAAATACTGTATTAGTAACAAATGAGTATAATGAAGTTTCCATCTCTTTCAGAGAGTAGTGGGTTTCCGACCGCAAAAGCAGCAGTATGAACTGATACGAAAGCTACAGAAGTTTCCATCTCTTTCAGAGAGTAGTGGGTTTCCGACTCCGAGAAAAAGTATATTGAGAGCGGGATTGAAAAAAGTTTCCATCTCTTTCAGAGAGTAGTGGGTTTCCGACAATCGGAAATAGAGGTAATACCTGTACGTGAAAGGTTCAGTTTCCATCTCTTTCAGAGAGTAGTGGGTTTCCGACTAACGCCAGATCTCCCAGAAGATGAGTACCAAGAGGAAGAGTTTCCATCTCTTTCAGAGAGTAGTGGGTTTCCGACTTTTAGAAGAAGAAACATCAAAGCGAGGGTTTGACGATGTAACTTGTTTCCATCTCTTTCAGAGAGTAGTGGGTTTCCGACATAATAAAACTTATCCAGGGCACCTTTGACCGTTTGGGACTGTTTCCATCTCTTTCAGAGAGTAGTGGGTTTCCGACGTTTGATTTATTAAAGTCTGTCCCCGTTTTAGAAGTAGGGGTTTCCATCTCTTTCAGAGAGTAGTGGGTTTCCGACGAACTATTTAACATTTTCGAATGACGGAACATTCTGTATAGTTTCCATCTCTTTCAGAGAGTAGTGGGTTTCCGACTGTATTAGGTGAATTTCCAAAGAGTTACCGCAAATATCATGTTTCCATCTCTTTCAGAGAGTAGTGGGTTTCCGACGTTATACCACCGTCAGGTGTTGTTGTTCGTGTCAATAGCTCGTTTCCATCTCTTTCAGAGAGTAGTGGGTTTCCGACAGTACGGAGTTGTAAATGTAAATTTTGTAACAAAGAAATGGGTTTCCATCTCTTTCAGAGAGTAGTGGGTTTCCGACTAAAGGGACAAAGAGGAACATTCGGGGTGTCAATTGATGGCGTTTCCATCTCTTTCAGAGAGTAGTGGGTTTCCGACAACGCACTTAACGAGAAGCTAAAACCACTAATCGAAGAAAGTTTCCATCTCTTTCAGAGAGTAGTGGGTTTCCGACATTGTAAAGGGACAGATGGGAACGTTTGGAATGCAGCTCAAGTTTCCATCTCTTTCAGAGAGTAGTGGGTTTCCGACAACTGCCCCGCCACCATGGGGGGCTTTATTTTTTTCACTAGGTTTCCATCTCTTTCAGAGAGTAGTGGGTTTCCGACGGAACTTTTGAACGCTTGGGTCTCGTGTGGGACTTAAGTGTTTCCATCTCTTTCAGAGAGTAGTGGGTTTCCGACTGATGGTGGAAAAGTCTCATTCGTAGCCCGCTAACATAGTTTCCATCTCTTTCAGAGAGTAGTGGGTTTCCGACAAGATGAAATTTAAAGGTAGGCCCCGCCACCATGGGGGGGTTTCCATCTCTTTCAGAGAGTAGTGGGTTTCCGACGGTTTTACAGTGCTTTAGAGGAACAAATAAAAGAAGAAGTGGTTTCCATCTCTTTCAGAGAGTAGTGGGTTTCCGACGGAAGTGGTACCCCAAGAGCGGTAAATAATGCTCTTGGGGGTTTCCATCTCTTTCAGAGAGTAGTGGGTTTCCGACGATGGAATCCCATTGAGGTCTTTGGGGAGCTTTACGGCGGTGTTTCCATCTCTTTCAGAGAGTAGTGGGTTTCCGACCGATGTATGAGAACCACAAGATGATTGAAGTAACATGCGAGTTTCCATCTCTTTCAGAGAGTAGTGGGTTTCCGACCAGTGGAGAGAAAAAGTTTTTCTACGGATGACGACCAGTTGGTTTCCATCTCTTTCAGAGAGTAGTGGGTTTCCGACATGATTTTAAATGCACAACAAAAGAAGTGGTACCCCAGGAGTTTCCATCTCTTTCAGAGAGTAGTGGGTTTCCGACACGAGAGTTTTCCGTGCTTCGGCTATGCCACGCTCTTACACGTTTCCATCTCTTTCAGAGAGTAGTGGGTTTCCGACGTCAGACGGATTTATAAAATTCTTCAACGACGGCAGATTGCGTTTCCATCTCTTTCAGAGAGTAGTGGGTTTCCGACGGGTAATCCCCGAAAGGGGAGCATGGGGTGAGGAACGAAGTTTCCATCTCTTTCAGAGAGTAGTGGGTTTCCGACCTGGGATATTGCAGGAAATGTTCACCCGGGAATTTGCCGAGTTTCCATCTCTTTCAGAGAGTAGTGGGTTTCCGACTTTGGCTTGTACCAAGTGAGGAAAAGTGGATAGAAGAACGTTTCCATCTCTTTCAGAGAGTAGTGGGTTTCCGACATATTAAAAGATTTTTTTGGCGACGGTAGCCCGGAGAGGGGTTTCCATCTCTTTCAGAGAGTAGTGGGTTTCCGACACGGTGTATCAACGAAGGGAGTCCCATTCCAATCGGCCACGTTTCCATCTCTTTCAGAGAGTAGTGGGTTTCCGACTTATCGAGTATCTCTTGAAGGAAAAAAAGTACAATACAGTTTCCATCTCTTTCAGAGAGTAGTGGGTTTCCGACATCCAAGAAAAAGTATATTAGGGGCGGGATTGAAAAAAAGTTTCCATCTCTTTCAGAGAGTAGTGGGTTTCCGACTTGCTCGAAAAAAGAAGATATGATGTATCGGCATATGCAGTGTTTCCATCTCTTTCAGAGAGTAGTGGGTTTCCGACGTTTGGATTATCCCAGGAAAAAGGAAATGGATGTTGGAAAGTTTCCATCTCTTTCAGAGAGTAGTGGGTTTCCGACAGAAAAGATTCAAGGTGTTTGTCAGCAGCGCTTTGACTGTTGTTTCCATCTCTTTCAGAGAGTAGTGGGTTTCCGACGAAATTTAACAGAAGTTTTAATTTAAGGAGCTGCAAGAATGTTTCCATCTCTTTCAGAGAGTAGTGGGTTTCCGACGATGTAGCAGTAGAGTTATTTGGGATTGAAGAAGTGATAGAGTTTCCATCTCTTTCAGAGAGTAGTGGGTTTCCGACCGCCTCATGAAATAGTCGTTTTCACTGATGGGGGAAATGTTGTTTCCATCTCTTTCAGAGAGTAGTGGGTTTCCGACTTGTTCCCCTTTTGTCCGTAGAGCTTATCCCCTACGGGCTCAGGGTTTCCATCTCTTTCAGAGAGTAGTGGGTTTCCGACCCCGCGAGGTATTGTACTATGTTGACCCAACGCTCAGAGATGGTTTCCATCTCTTTCAGAGAGTAGTGGGTTTCCGACTTGAAGAAAAGCGCTTTGTAACAAAGAAAGACTCGGTAATGTTTCCATCTCTTTCAGAGAGTAGTGGGTTTCCGACGGTTCCTGAACAAGGAAAATATGTGAAAGAAAGGCTGAACGTTTCCATCTCTTTCAGAGAGTAGTGGGTTTCCGACGCTGAACAAAAACTGGTACGATTGTTCAATTATAGTATCAGTTTCCATCTCTTTCAGAGAGTAGTGGGTTTCCGACTAAAAAAACTTTTTTCAAAGGGAGCTGCGTTCTTGCAGCTGTTTCCATCTCTTTCAGAGAGTAGTGGGTTTCCGACAGAATTGTAAAAGGAAGAAGGGGTACGGTGGGAGTGCCCTTGTTTCCATCTCTTTCAGAGAGTAGTGGGTTTCCGACATTGTTGCAGGTAGACGATTTGGAAAGACAACTTATTTGTCGTTTCCATCTCTTTCAGAGAGTAGTGGGTTTCCGACCTTTTAAGACAAGAAAATCGAAAGTATGTCAGTATCACAAGTTTCCATCTCTTTCAGAGAGTAGTGGGTTTCCGACAAAAGGTCTTTGACAAGTGAATAGAAATGCATAATAAACAGTTTCCATCTCTTTCAGAGAGTAGTGGGTTTCCGACCAAATTGATCTATTACCAAGCAAATACAACATACCAAGGCCTGTTTCCATCTCTTTCAGAGAGTAGTGGGTTTCCGACAAAAAAGGTCTTTGAAAATTAAATAACTTAGAAGTTAAAAGTTTCCATCTCTTTCAGAGAGTAGTGGGTTTCCGACGGAAAGATGCAGAAGTGTTCAAATGGGAAGTGGAGCACAAGTTTCCATCTCTTTCAGAGAGTAGTGGGTTTCCGACTACAAAAAGCAAGCAGAAGAGCTCGTGAAGAAAGAAAAAAGTTTCCATCTCTTTCAGAGAGTAGTGGGTTTCCGACATTGAAGTGGATTGAAAATGTAAAAAAAGTGAAACATTAGTTTCCATCTCTTTCAGAGAGTAGTGGGTTTCCGACCAGCATTGATATTAACTTTGGGATTACGAAACAAATCGAGTTTCCATCTCTTTCAGAGAGTAGTGGGTTTCCGACAATGACATTAGGCGTGAAATCGAGCTCTGGAATTTCTCCAGTTTCCATCTCTTTCAGAGAGTAGTGGGTTTCCGACCAGATTCTTCTAGAAATGGTGAGAGAAGGCATGGACTTGTCTGGTTTCCATCTCTTTCAGAGAGTAGTGGGTTTCCGACTATGATGGCAAAAGTGTATGTAGTACCTTCCATGAAAGGGTTTCCATCTCTTTCAGAGAGTAGTGGGTTTCCGACAAACATATTCACAACACAGAGCGGCAATTAAAGCTTTTGAGTTTCCATCTCTTTCAGAGAGTAGTGGGTTTCCGACCTGGGGCGATATTTCTTGTTGAGAAGTAAATCCTGTTGGGTTTCCATCTCTTTCAGAGAGTAGTGGGTTTCCGACATGCTGAGTAATGTATTCTTGTTTCTTCCCATTTATGTTTGGTTTCCATCTCTTTCAGAGAGTAGTGGGTTTCCGACGATCTGTTAGAGGATGCTCTTAGGACTAAAGACTTTAAAAGTTTCCATCTCTTTCAGAGAGTAGTGGGTTTCCGACCTCTTATGGACAAAGTCAATCCAACAGTTAGAGCTAATGCGTTTCCATCTCTTTCAGAGAGTAGTGGGTTTCCGACAAGATTCTCAATGAGGATGAGCTTAGAAACTTTCCTGGTAGGTTTCCATCTCTTTCAGAGAGTAGTGGGTTTCCGACGAGCTCTGGAATTTCTCCAGAGCCATGGATAGCCTACCGAAAGTTTCCATCTCTTTCAGAGAGTAGTGGGTTTCCGACTTATAGTTTCTAACAAGGGAGTACCTTTTGTTAAAACAGGTGTTTCCATCTCTTTCAGAGAGTAGTGGGTTTCCGACCGAGGAAAAAAGGATATAGGGCGGAATATTCGATTACCAGTTTCCATCTCTTTCAGAGAGTAGTGGGTTTCCGACTAGTGCCGAGCGAAGGTAGGTATGTTACGGAGTCGTTACAAGTTTCCATCTCTTTCAGAGAGTAGTGGGTTTCCGACAGCGATAAGAATTAATTAATATATTTCAAACAATCAAGAAGTTTCCATCTCTTTCAGAGAGTAGTGGGTTTCCGACCGTATATTATATCACAAGTTGAGAAGAACTGGTACGATGGGTTTCCATCTCTTTCAGAGAGTAGTGGGTTTCCGACGGTTGATGCCAAAGAATTGTTAGACAAGCTCTATCCAGTTTGTTTCCATCTCTTTCAGAGAGTAGTGGGTTTCCGACAGAGAATTTATTAGTATGTGGGATGTAAGGGAATATTCAATGTTTCCATCTCTTTCAGAGAGTAGTGGGTTTCCGACTACTTATTGTCTGTTCATACGTCGGCACTGCTGTGGTGGTTTCCATCTCTTTCAGAGAGTAGTGGGTTTCCGACTCTACCGTTCTACGAGTGTTTATTGAAGCGGGTATTGGAAGCCAAAAATGACAACCTCGCCAAATTAGTCTTAGTACAAGTTAATTTTACCAAAAAAATTGACGAAAGTCAAGAAAATAAGCGAGAGTACAATCTGTTTTCACGAAAGTTAGGAAACAAGCGGGGATACGAATGATCGTGAAAAGTGCGAATAGGTTGTCAACCGAAAAATGCGAAAAATCAGATATGAGGTAAAGTATCATGAAGTAATGATGTAAGTTGTACGAGTTCAGTAACATAGACAAGTGTCGACAGTATCATAGACAACGCGTGAAAATAATAACGAAAAATAATCAAACAGGTCTTAAATACACGTTTCAAATACTGAAGTTGTATCATTCCTTAACTGCTTCATGGTCATTTTCCATTCCTCATAGGTACGGTACAAACCTCCGTCATCCGTCCATCTTGTTTCTTTTGCATGCTCATTCCAATTCCTCCAAGGTACGGTACAAACGTGTTATAAAGTTAAAGTTGACAAGTTGTACAAGTATTTCAATTCCTCCAAGGTACGGTACAAACAATGGGATTCGAGAAAATGCTGTACTATACATATTCAAATTTCAATTCCTCCAAGGTACGGTAGAAAGTGTAAAAGTCATAAATATTATATTACACCCTGGCCAATGTAAAATCTAAGTGAACAGAACTGTGTATAGCTTCGGTTGTTTCTTCAGCATCCCTATCAAGTATGTTAACTCCTGCCCAATTAACCTTATCGTTAACTTCGTAAACAACGTC